>Ga0209611_10000063_pt1 | contig 109985 bp, 107 predicted proteins | sample S1TSphgellanicum_3_FD_187693 | JGI IMG/M metagenome (GOLD analysis project Ga0209611, IMG submission 187693) | Host-associated microbial communities from peat moss isolated from Minnesota, USA - S1T2_Fc - Sphagnum magellanicum MG (SPAdes) (version 2) | ecosystem: Host-associated > Plants >... | reverse complement strand
GAATGACGAACCTCTGGTGTTCCGGTTGTCGTGTCAACGGCAGCGCCGGGTAGCTATGTTCGGAAAGGATAAGCGCTGAAAGCATCTAAGCGCCAAGCCTATCCCAAGATGAGATCTCCCCATTAGGGTCCAGGTAGACCACCTGGTTGATAGGACGCAAGTGTAAAACCAGCAATGGTAAAGCTAAGCGTTACTAATTACCCGATTGGCTTGATCTTGCCCGGCCCAAGTTTGGTTTCTTTCTCCGGTTTCACACCGGAAAGAGAGTCCAGACACTGGGCTGGGAACCACAAGATCGTTAGCCTCGCATAATGAAAGTATTTATTTTTCGAGCCGCACGTTTTTAAAACAACGGCCCTTTACCTATAATTTTCAGAGAACACCCCGTTCTTTGATATCTACATTCGACGCCAGAGACATTGCTCATGCAGAAACGAGCTGAGCCCACCGGGCGAAGCCAACAACTGCCGTGCGCAGCACTCTGGTGACCTTAGAAGCTTGGCCCCACCCGTACCCATACCGAACACGGAAGTGAAACGAGCGTTCGCCGATGGTAGTGCATCTATAGGTTGTGCGAGAGTAGGTCGTTGCCAGTACCATGAACCCCGTCGAGGGAAACCTCGACGGGGTTTCTTTTTGTCCCGCCCATTTGCTCTTTATGGGGCCCTTGCGTGAGGGCACATCAGAGAACTTCGAAAGAAAGGTCACATGCCATTATCTAACGCTGAATTCCGTCGCCTGTGTGAGCACTGCAGTGAGAATCTGATTCATCCAGAAGACGCATTGCGGGAGTTTGTAGGTTTAAACGTCCGAGAACCGTTTCTCATACCTTCAATGGTCTGCAGCTACCGCAAGGAAATAGACAAGTTTTTAGCTATACTGACCGTCCTGTGTAAAAAAGGAGGCAAAAAGTTTGAAGCAGTTGCTCCAAACCTAGAGGGAAACGTCAGGAAATACTTTGGCAAAACTTCCGCCGAGGTCTATTCCACAGGAACCAGTAACGCACCTAAGAAAATACCGGAAACGGTTTGGTGGGTATCCAGTAATAACGACGGTTTAAGGAAAGGCTCAATAGTCTATCAGCTAATGACCGGAATGGGATTCGGAGCTGACTACGCCAGCATGATTTCAAGTGTCTGCTACTCGAGGGCGCCGTACCTCCCTTGGAATTATAAAAAGAAATACGAGAAACTAACTGCGGAATAATAGCACAAGACGATGACTTGCTAGAGCTGTAGCCGGTGGTGAAGACCGCAGGGCCGACACCACCGGAAAGCTTCACTAAGAGCTCACCCTAGACACATGAAGAGCGTCATCATCCATTCCGACGGGGGATGTCACGGCAACCCCGGACCGGGAGGCTGGGGCGCGACTCTCGAGAGCGGCCCGCACACGAAAGAACTTAGCGGCGGCGTGCCCGCCACCACCAATAACCGGATGGAACTGCAGGCCGCGATCGAGGCCCTGAAGGCCCTCAAGCAACCCTGTGAAGTCACGTTCTATACCGATTCGGAGTATGTGCGGCGCGGCATCTCCGAATGGCTGGCGGCTTGGCGGAAAAACGGCTGGAAGACCAGTTTGAAGAAGCCGGTGAAGAATGACGATCTGTGGCGCGCGCTCGATGCGGCCACATCGAAGCACAAGATCCATTGGCGCTGGGTCAAAGGCCATGCCGGCCACGCCGCCAATGAACGATGCGATGAACTGACCCAGCTCGAAATCGAGAAGATCAAAAAGACATTCAGCGCCGCGCAACTCAAGGCCTCACTGGCCGAGTTCAAGGCCAGGCAAGAGCAGCCCGGCTGACCTGCCGCCCAATCGCACAAGCGCGACGCCTCTCGTAAAACCTCGCGGTCATAGACCGCCGCTCCAACTCTCCTCCGTGCCTCCTTGCGAACCCATCCCCTCTGCAGTCCTCTGCCTTCTCCCCTCTTTAGTCCTCTGTGCGAAACCTCCCCGTCTTCAATCGACGTGGAAGCGGGTATCGTCGCCCCGTTCCTCGATCTCGAGATTTCCGATGAGGAGGCGCCGGGGGCGCGGCTTGCCGATTTCGAGCTGCCGGTTCGCCACTTGGCCGATGATCCACAACGAAATCACCACCGCTCCGCCCGTCAAAGCTCCCACGGTAAAAGCGGTGAGCGCCAGCGTGCTCATCGCTCCCCTGCCCCGTTGCGGGGTCTTCACTTTCTCTCGGGAGGCCTTCGCTCTCCCTGCCGTTTCACGAATCATGACTTGATTAAAGCACAAGCCCGTCCGCAACCCAAGCGGCGCGTTGCACCTGCTTGCCGTTTCAAGGTCCGCCTCTAGCCGCCGTTTTCCTTAAGAACTTGCCGCAGGTGCGGCGCGAGGGGCAGGAGCTCGCGGAAAGTGATCGGCCGATGCACGGCAGCCAAAGAGGCCGCGGGATAGGTGACCTGCGGATCGGCCAGCGCGCGGGTGATGATTTCCTGGTAGGCACGGGCCGATTCCTCCCGGTGCGCGTGGAGCTGGAGGCTGCGCTGCGGCGCGAGGTCCATCGACTTGCGGATGACCTGCAGCGCCACCTTGGTATCGCCCTGCATGGGAATCTGCGGCGCGAGAAAGCCGGCGCAGGTGCTGCCGCGCGCGTTGTGCGTGAGCGCGACGCCGGGAATGCCCATGGAGGCGCTGACGCCGATGCCGTGGACGCGCGGCCCGACGACGAAGCCGGCCCCGCCGTAGAGATCGTAATAGTCGCGCGCGTCGTACGAGTAGGTGACGGGAAAGCCGGGAAAGTCGCGCAGGGCCAGTGGCAGCTCGTCCGCGTAGTGGCAGACGAACGAAATCTCCATGCGATCGCGGTAGGCCGCGATGAGATCGGTGTAGAGTTTGCGCATGAAGAGGTAGGCCTCCTCGGAAAAGCCGTTCCAGATCACCGTCTCGCGCACGGTGGCGTGATAGATCAGCACGAGACGCCGGACCTCCGTGACCGTGCGCATCTTCTCCGGCGGCGCCGAGAAAAGCGCCGGGCACGGCAGCAGCGTGGCCTTGAAGCCGCGCGCCTCGACCGCCTTCTGCGTGTTCGCGTCGCGCACGACAAAGGCCTTGGCCTGCGCGATGGCGGGCAGGAAGCGCTCGTCGTAAAGATCGAAGTCACCGCCGACGCCGAGGATCATCAGCGGCAACTGGTCGCGCAGGATAATGTTGTAAAGATCGAGCAGGCGGCCGTTGCACCATTCGGGCGTGCCGGAAAGGACGACCCAGTCGACATGGCGTCCATCGGCGCCGGGCCGGACCGAGTTGTCAAAGAAACCGACCTTCAGGTTCGCCTCGACCAGGCGGGAATCCTCCGACAAATGGAAATCCTCCGGCAGGCGCGTGGTGCGCAGCGGTTGCGGCACTTGCGAGCGGACGTCCGGATGGCGATTGAAGAGGATGGCGTTGTGGGCCACGCCCAGCCCGTTGAGCAGCCGCCGCACGCCGTCGAGGATGAACTCGTCGCCGGGATTCCACTGCCGCGTGCTGGAAAAGATGATGTTCTTCACGGCGGAACGAGGCCCGCGCGAGGAAATGCTCACTCACCCGGGCCATCACGTCTGTAGAACCTGGCCTTTGACCTGTAAAGTCTTACTTAGCGCGCGCCGGCGCACCGGCTAGGACGCATTGGCAAGGCTGCGCTTGGCGTGGTGATTCCAGCCGGAAAGCACCAGGCGGGCGTTGGGATGCTGGTTCCCGTCCTCCACCTTGTCGTCACCGCTGTACAACTGCACGAGCACCGTCTTGCGCACCTTGCCGGAGCGATTCGGCATCGAGCCGTGCAGCGTGAAGTAGTGGAAGAAGACCACGTCGCCCGGCTCGGCCTCGACCACCGTCGCGTTCTCGATTGGATAATCCTTGAGCCAGTTGTCTTCATCCGCGCTCTGGCCGTTGCTTTCCGCCTTGCGCCCGAGCCGGTGCGTGCCGGGATAGACGCGCAGGCAGCCCATCTCGTCGGTCGCCTGGGAAATGTGGATGATGCCCGCGATCATGTTGTCCTTCACGGTCGGGAAATAGCTCCAGTCCTGGTGCATGGGAAATGGCGCGCCCTTCTCCGCCGGTTTCTGGAAGAGTTTGCTGTGATGGAGCACGACGTCCGGGCTGTTGAGAATGGCCTGGCTGATCTCGAGGAAGCGCGGCTGCAGGAACGCGCGCAGCCACGTGGCCGAGTAGATCTGCACGTTGTGCGTGTGCACGACCACACTGCCCTGGTCGATCTTGTTGATGGCCGCGCCGCCCCAGCGCGCGTCGATCTTTTCGCCGCTGCCGCGCATTTGCTCGACGATCCTGTCGAAGTCGCGCTCGAGCTCGGCCACCTCGGCCGGGTTGTAGACGTTCCTGGCAAGGTAGTAGCCGTTTTCCTGAAAGGAGCGGGCGATTTCCGCGGGAGATGGGCTCATGAGTTTATGTGGTGGAATTTCCGAGAGTACGGGCGCCCGCCGCTTTTTCGGCTTCTGCGGCGTGCGCGCGCGCACCCGATTTTGCCATGCCGACCTGGCCCCGACCCTATTTCATTCCGCGCGCCAGCGTGATGAGGCTGAAACCGTAGAAAACTAGGTCGATGCCGACGAACGTGCCGATGACCCACAGCGCGGAACTCGGCCAATGCACCGCAATCAGAATACCGAGGAAAAGCGTGACGAGACCGCTGAGGATCAGCGCGGCGCGATGGTGCCGGCTCGCGCGCATCAGGCCGTAGCCGAGCCGGAACAGGCCGCTGACCAGGAAGAACGTCGCAAGGACGATGGTGAAGACCGCCGCACCCGCCGCCGCGTCCGTGATGAGCAGAAAACCCGTGACCAGCGCGAGGATGCCCGCGAGCAACTGCATCGCAAAGCCCTCCCACCGATGCGTCCAAAAGGCGTGAATGAGCGTGGCGGCGCCGGCGATCAACAGAATCACCCCGAAGAACACCACGGAAAGCAGCGTGACGATTTCCGGCGTGATGATCGCCACCACCCCGGCAAAAATGTAAACGATGCCCAGGAAGAGAAACCATCCGGGCTTATGCGGCACCGGTGCAGCGTCGGTCATGCCCTATACCTAGATGTCGCCGCGCGCATGGCAAGCGACTTTCTCCCTCACTTCGGCAGAAAGACGGCGTTGTCGCGGTCGTGCCAGGCGTAGGTCCAAGCGGGGTCCATCATGAGGCGGTCGAAGACGCGGTCCATGCGCCGGACGAGCACGGCTTGCGGCGCGGGTGTGGTGAGGAGCGTTTGCCAGTCGCCCCGCGCGTTGAAGAAGTCGTCGACGCGCTGGTAGGTCGCGGGCGAGTAGACGAGGTCGTAGCGGCCGTCCATGGAGACGCGCATCTTGCCGCGCAGTTGCCAGAGCGCGTAGCTGCCATAGTTGAACGGGACGAGGAGATTTCCCTGCAGGCCTTGCTGCTTGAGAAAATCGACCGCACCGACCGGGCACGAATCGCCGGCGTAATCGAGCTTCAAGCCGGAACTCTGCAGGAGCGTGATAAGCGCCGCGTAGAGCGGGAAGAGCGCCAGCCCCGCGCTGAAGCACAGGTAGGTCAGCCGCCGCAGCGGGCGCTGCATGGTCGAGAACGACATGCGTTCGTGGAGAAAGCCGGGGAGGATCGCGCCGGCCACGACGGCCACGAGCGAGGTGTTGCGCGCCGACACGAAGAGCACGAGCGACGCCACGACGAGGATTACCCCGCGCTGGTCGACGTTCCTCCAGCCGCGCCGGTAGATCACATACGCGAGCGTGATGACCGTGCCCGGCAGCAGAATCTTGTAGCCGAGATAGACCAGCGGCTCAGCGACCCACGGCACCGGCGCCCATTCCGGAAAGCCGAGGCGCGTGGTGAGCAGCGCGCGGCCCGTCGCGTACCAGAGGTGCCAGCCGTAGGGATTCACCAGCGTGGCCAGCGCGCACCATGTGAAACGCACGGCCCATTTATTCCAGTTACCGCGAAAAATCCACTCCAGCGCGGTGAGCAGCGCCAGCCAGAGCAGGCCGATGACGAAGCCACCGTGCAGGTTGGCCCACACGATGATGGTCAGCGGATACAGCCACGCGAGCGAGGCGAGGCCGCGGCGCTCGCGTTGCCAGAGGTAAATCCAGAGCGCGAAGAGCAGGTGCGTGAAGGCCAGGCACCGCAGCGTGGACTGAAACGACGGCAGCAGCGCAAGCAGGATGACGGCGTAGAAGGCCATCACCAGCAGCGTCGGCTTGCGGTCGCCCTTGCCCGCCCACACGATGAGCGTGAGCGTCGCGCCCAGCGTGACGATTTTCGCCAGCACGATGGCGCTGCCGCCGCCGTGCGACCAGAGCTCGTAAAAAATAATGCCGCTGCCCCACTCGTGGTCCGCGATGTCCTGGTAACTGGCGAGATAGCTGAACGTATCCCCCGTCGGAAAATGCCCCGTGTGGCAGAGATACTCACCCACCGCGAGGCGATGCCAGAGATCGGGATCGGCCGGGTTGACCGCCGTTGCCGCCGCCCAGACGAGGAAGAGCAGGTAGGCCCAAAAATAGAATTTCAGCCAGGGCGTGGACACGGGCGCGGCTCCAGACAGCACGCGCCGGGGCCGCATGGCAAGAGGGAATTTCTTGATTTGGCCCGCACGATTTTGCCAACGTCATGCTCATGGCCGATCCATATAGCAAGGGCATCACTACTGGCATGCCACAGCGGGGCAATATTGTGCTCGCCATCGTGGCCGGGCTCCTGGCAGCCGCCATCGGCGCGGGAATCTGGATGGCCGTCGAGGTCATGCTCAATCTGCAGATCGGGTTCGTGGCCCTTGCCATAGGCGCGCTCGTCGGCCTGGCCATCCGCACGCTGGGCCACGGCACTCATGTGATTTACGGCGTGATTGGCGCGGTGCTGACGCTGGCCGGCTGCCTTGGCGGCGAAATTCTGTCGCATCTTTACCTGACCTCGTCGCCGCAGCAAAGCATGTACGACCTCGCGCGCTCCTCCGATTATGTCCAGATAGTCCAGGGCATCTTCACCAAAATGGACCCGATCGGTTACCTCATTTACGGCATCGGTATCTTCGAGGGCTACAAGCTTTCCATCGCGAAGTAGGAAGCTGCCTTTTGCAGCGATTTTTAGACAGGAGGAACATGACGGACAGGAAGGCCTGAACAACTCCTGTTCTTCATGTCCCTCCTGTCTAATTTTCGCTAAAACCGCGCGCGCAACTGCCGCACCGGCATGCCGAGGGCCTTGCCCAGCTTCGCGGCGAGTCCGCGGCGCCGCTGCAGGTCATAGGAGAGCACCGAGTTGGTGCAGCGGAACCACGCGGTCTGCGTCGCCGCGTCAATTTGCTCGAGGTGCGACTGCTGCGCCACGTCGGCACCGACCACGCCGGCCCAGATGGTCTGGTAGCGCGCGGGATTATGCGCCTGGCGCTGCTCGATGGCACCGAGCACGTGGTTGAGCGCGGTCTGCGTCGTGGGATTGAGCGCGTGCCCTTCGCTTTCGCCCGCGGCGTGCGTCTCGGCGAACTGCGCACGTTCTTTCGGTGTGAGCGCGCGCCCGAGCGCGGCGATGGTCACGTGCCGCATCGCCTCGTGCCCGGCTTCGATGGAAAGCTGCGCGTAGGTCATCGCCTCGATGCGCGGCTTGAGCTGGCGCAGGAGCGTGTCGACCGGAATTTCCAGCCCGATCCGCTTCGCCTCGAGCAGCAACCGCTTCTGCACCTCGAGCCGCACCGCGCGATAGCGCTTCGTCTCGACGATAAGATACGGCTGCGAGCCCGAGCCGTCGCCGATCACGCGCCGCAGCCCGTTAGCCTCCACGCGCTTTCGCTGCGCAAGCGATTTCAGGTCGCGGCGCAGCTTGAGTTCGTGGTAGGTCTTGAGCTCCTCGCGCTTCGTCCGCTCGTCGCGCGGCAGGTTGTATTTAGGAAGCGGCATGGTCGCCCAGGATTCGCAGTTGCCGATAGGTGTAGAGTCCCGTGTTGTGGCCGTCGCCCCACGCCGGTTGCAGCGCGTAGCCGCCGACGAACTTGAAGTCGCGCAACTCGAAGCTGCGCGGCACGTAGCTCACCTGCGGGCGGTCGACGTGACCCATCACGTCCGGCTCACCTCCGCACGTCGCGCACGGGCACTGGCGGCGCAGCATTTCCAGCGGAATGAAACTCTCCGCGCCGTCGCTCCACACGATTGCCAGCTCGTCACCGAGCACTTCCGCGCGCGTGGGAGTAGGGGTCGTCACAAGGCAATTTTGACAGGATTAAGAGGATTAACAAGATTGGGCTGGAAGGCCTCGACGCTCGGTTCCCCCAACAATCCTGTTAATCCTCTTAATCCTGTCTAAAATGCATTTATGATCCGTCACCTCTACGTGCACACGCCGTTCTGCGCGAAGATCTGTCCCTACTGCGCGTTTTACGTGCACCAGGGCGGGGCGGGCGACCAGCGCACCTTCGTCACGGCGCTGCGCGAGGAATGGCACCGCGCGCGCGAGGAATTTTCGCTCTCGCTCGAGACGGTCTACTTCGGGGGTGGCACGCCCTCGATGCTCTCGGCGAAACTTTTCGGCGAACTCGTCTGGGCGCTGCGCGACACGGCGTTCGACCGCGACCTGCTCGAGTTCACACTCGAGGTCAACCCGGCCACGGTCACCGCCGAGAAAGCCGCCGCGTGGCGCGAGGCCGGCGTCAACCGCATCAGCCTCGGCGCGCAGTCATTCGACGCCACGCTGCTGAAGACGCTCGGCCGCCAGCACGCACCGGAGGACATTCCCGCCACCATCGACCTGCTGCGCGCGCACGGCTTCGACAACATCAACCTCGACCTGATGTTCGCGCTGCCCGGCCAGAGCGAGGGGCAATGGGAGGAAACGCTGCGCGCCGCGCTGGCCTGCGCGCCACGGCACATCTCCGCCTACGCGCTCACCTACGAGGAGGACACGCCCTTCTTCGAGAAGCTTTCCACCGGCGAATGGCGGCAGGACGAGCAGCGCGAGATCACCATGTTCGAGCGCACGCGCACGGCGCTGGCCAAGGCCGGGCTCTTCGACTACGAGATCTCCAACTTCGCCCTGCCCGGCTTCGAGTCGCGGCACAACCTCGCCTACTGGCGCGGGGCGGATTACCTCGGCCTCGGCCCGAGTGCCTGCTCGACCATCGGCGGACTGCGCTGGCGCAACCTGCCCGACACCGCCGCCTACGTGAAGCGCACCGCGCGCGGCGAATCGGTCCGCGGCGAATTCGAGGCGCTCGACGAGGCCACGCGCACGAAGGAGCGCATCATGTTCGGCCTGCGCATGCGCGAGGGTGTGGCGCGCGACCAGTTCGCCGCGCTCGACCGCCGGCTGAACGAGCTCGAGGACCTCGGCCTCGCCTTCATCCGCGACGGGCGCGTGTGCCTCACGCCGCGTGGCAAGCTTGTCGCCGACAGCGTGGCGGGAATGTTTGCCTGAAGGCTACTTCGCCGCGGGCGCGGGGTTCGCGGGCGGGAACCCCGGCGTCTGCTGCGGCATGAGGGTCTTGAGGCGTTGCTGGGCGATCTGCGCGGAGGGCGAATTGGGATCGAGGCCGGCGGCCTGCTGCAAAATGTCCGTTTCCGTCTTCTTGTCGCCGCGCGCGTCGTAGATGCGCGCCACGCAGTTGTAGGCGTAGGCCGCGAAGGGACTGGCGTCGCCACGCCGCGCCACTTCGAGATACTCGGAGATGGCCTTGTCGCCGTCGCCCTTGGCCTCGTCGCAGGAAGCAAGGCCGAGGCTGGCCGAGTCGCGCCACTGCGCGGTGAGAACCGGATTGTCGATGACCTTCTGGTAGGCGGCCTTCGCGCCGTCAAAGTCGCGCTGGTCGAAAGAGGCGTTGGCCGCGCTGAAGAGCGCCAGCATCGCCTGGTCGGTCTTCGGGTACTGCTCGGCGACCTTGAGGAATTCCGCCGGCGTGGTGGCCTTGACCAGCGCCGCGCGAGCGTCCGCTTCGGCCGCATCCTGAGCGCTCTGAAGATAATAATAAACGCCGAATCCGCCGGCGACCATGAGCAGCACGAGCAGGAGCGGATAAACGATCCAACGCCAGTTCACCTCTTCCGCGTCGATGATATTGGGCTCGTCGGTTTGCAAAGTAGACATCGGTTCAGCCTAAAATGCGCCGCCTAGGGGTCAATGCCCGAATTTGCAACGAATGCGCGCGGGGAACGATTTTGACGGAATAACGGAATCGACGGAATTTTTTTGGGGACGCCCCTTCACCTTATTCCGTCCATTCCGTTATTCCGTCACTCCACTAGTTCTTTCGCAGCGCCGCCAGCGCCTTGGCTTCGAGCTGCGCGAAACGCCGGGCGACCGCCGCTTCGGCGTCGGCCACCGTCTTCGCCCCGGTGGCGAGGAAATGGAGGTAATCGTAGAGCCCCTGCCAGTCGCGCAGGGCGATCGACTCGGCGCGGATCGACGTGCCGGGACCCATGTTGTGATAATGATTGAGCGCGACGCAAAGCGCGCCGGTCGGCAGCCCCGCGCGCTGGAAAACCGAAGCCTCGCACGTGCCGCCGCCCATGAGCAGCCGCTGATAAATCGCGCCGGGCGATCCGGCCTGCAAGTCGCGGAACGCCGTCTCCAGCCAGTGCGTGATGCGTGAATCGAAGATGCTGAGCCGGTCGCCGACGCGCACCACCGGTCCGCCCTCGATCCGAGCGAAACCGCGCGCCTTGCTCATCTCCAGCGAAAGCGTGGGCATCGGCGCGAGCGGCGTGGCCGATTTCAGCGCGGCCAGCGCGCCGGCGAAACCGACTTCCTCCGCGCGCGTGAAGAGGGCATGCACGCTGGCCTTCGCGTTGCCCAGGGCCAGCCGCCGCAGCAACGCGAGCACGGTGGAAACCTGCGCGAGATCGTCGCACGCCGGGCTGATGAAAAGCCGCTTGGTGCAGCGCGCGCGCGGCAGCGTCCAGACCGCGAAGGTTGCCGCATCGGGAATCTCGCCGCTGATGCGCACGCGCTTCGCCTCTTCGCTGAAATCGGTGCCCGTGATCGTCGCGCGGCCCAGCGGCCTCAACGTCTCCTCGTTGTGGAACGTGACCGGCTTCCCGTCGAAATAGCTCTCGTCCACCCCGCCGGCGAAGTGCAGCTCCGCACCCTTCCTGCGCGCGACGATGAACGCCGGATGGTCCATGTGCGCCACCACGCGAAACGGCTCGCGGCCCGCCGCGGCATGCTCGTAGCTGGCGTGCAGATTGCCGAACTCGTCGAGGCGCGTGGTGAGATGCGGCAGCCCGGCCAGCCGCTCGAGCAGGCACGCGCGCACATGCCCCTCATGATAAGCGGCCGTCGGGCACGCCGCGATGGCCATGCCGGCCTGGAAAAGTTCCTCGTCGAGAATATGCCCCATGATGCTGCAACCTAGGCGCGCCGCCGTTCTTCTCAAATGAAATTGCGGCCTACAAAAGTCCCATCCGTCCCATTTGTTTAGTGGGAAACCGCGCGCGATTTGATCAATGAAGCCACGATAGCCGTCCCAAGAATCCCGCCGACAATCAGCAGCGACACATAAGTCGGCACCGGCACGAAATGCTCGCCCAGCATCTTCGCGCCGATGAACATCAGGATAAAAGCGAGGCCGAGATGCAGGTAGACGAGACTCTTCACCAATCCGGCGAGCGCGAAGTAGAGCGAGCGCAGGCCGAGCACGGCGCACACGTTGGACGTGTAGACGATGAACGGATCGCGCGTGACCCCGAAGATCGCCGGGATCGAATCTAGCGCGAAGACCAGGTCAGTCAGCTCCACCACGATCAGCACGAGAAAGAGCATGGTGACGCGCCCATGGCCGTCCTCGCGCGTGAAGAAACGCCCGCCGTGTTCGCCCCGCGCCAGCGGGAGGACCTTCCGTCCGATGCGCACGATGCGCATCTTCTCCACGTCCGCCGCCGGCTTGTGCACGAGCATGCTGACGCCGGCGTAGAGAATGTATGCACCAAAAATATAGGTTACCCACTCGAAGCGCTGCAGCAGAGCCGTGCCCGCGCCGATCATCACGCCACGCAGGACCAGCGCACCGATCACGCCCCAGAAGAGCAGCCGCCGCTGCTGCGCCGCCGCGATGCGGAAGTTCGAGAAAATAAGGACAAAGAGGAACAGGTTGTCGACGCTGAGCGAATACTCGATGATGTAACCGGTGAAAAATTCCGAGCCCCGGCCCCAGCCCAAGTGCAGGACCAGCCACGCGCCGAAACCCAGCGCCAGCGTGACCCAGACCAGCGTCGTGATGATCGATTCCTTCAGCGACGGACCGCGGCGGGCGCGGTCCAGCACAGCGAAATCGAGCACCAGCAGCACGACCACCGCCACATTGAACCCAACCCAAAAGGTCCACGGCGTCTCCATCGCGGCAGCGTAGCGGCGGGCCGCTGAACGGTAAAAGGAAAAGGCTTCGCGCCTAAGCCAAGGCTTGGCACGAGTCTTGCCGCACTGCTTCGTTTCCCGTTTACTTACGCCAATCGCCGTCCACTCTCCACTAGCCATGTCCACGCTGCCCCCTGAAGCCACCTCTGAAACGCTCGCCGGGCAAATCCGCGAGCTGGGCCACATCCTGGGCGACACCATCGTCAAGCTGGAGGGCAAGGCCATCTTCGATCTCGAGGAAAAGCTGCGCCTGCTGGCCAAAAGCAGCCGCGCCGGCGACGCCAACGCGGAGAAGGAGCTGCGTGCCTCCGTGCAAAAGCTCACGCCGGCCGAGGCCGCGCGGATGGCCATGGCCTTCACCGTCTATTTCGAGCTGGTCAACTTGGCCGAGGAAACGCATCGCGTGCGCATCCTGCGCCGCCGCCGCCACGCGCAATATGCCGTGCCCGGCACGCCGCCGATGAAGGAGACGATCTGGGCCGCGCTGCGCGAGCTCAAGGAGCAGGGCGTGCCGCCGGAAACGGTGCAGCACATCCTCAACCAGCTGTCCATCGAGCTCGTCTTCACCGCGCACCCGACCGAGGCGAAACGCCGCACCATGCTCAATAAGCTGCAGCGGCTCAGCCACCGGCTGCAAAATCCCGAGGCGCTGATCGACGATGAAGTCACCGGCATCGAGAACCCGCGCGCGCTCGAGCGCGAAGTCACGTCGCTCTGGCTCACCGACCGCTCCCGCAGCGCGCGGCCCGAGGTGACCGACGAGGTGCTGACCGGCCTCTGGTATTTCGACACCACGCTCTGGAACACCCTGCCGCTGCTGCGCGACGAACTCGAGCGCGCGCTGGCCGACACCTACCCCGGCCTGAAGGCCCCCACGCGCTGGATCACCTTCGGCTCCTGGATGGGCGGCGACCGCGACGGCAATCCCAACGTCACGCCCACCGTCACGGCCAAGACGCTCATGCTCCATCGCAAGCTGGCGCTCGACAAGCTGGAGCATTCGCTGCGCGAACTCTCGCGCCTGCTCTCGGTTTCCTCGCGGCTCGACGGCGTTTCGCCCGAGCTGCAAAAGATGGTCGCCCTCGGTGAGGACGCCAGTCCCAAGCTCAAGGCGCTGCACGACCGCTATCCGCACGAGCCCTACCGCCTCGTGCTTTCCGCGCTGCGCTCGCGCCTGCAGGAGGCCGAGAAAGCCGAGTCGCCGGAAATGCTCCTCACCACCGAGAGCGTGGGCTCCACGCTGAAGACGCAGGACGTGGCCGAGGTGCTCGACGTCATCACCCACAGCCTGGAGGCCAATCGCGGCGCGTTGCTGGCCGAGGGCGAGCTCTCGCGCCTGCGCCAGCAGGTGACGCTCTTCGGCCTGAGCGTCGCGCGGCTCGACCTGCGGCAACATTCGATGCGCCACGAAACGGCGATGACCGAGCTGCTCAAGTCGGTGAATCTTTGCCCCGATTACGCCGCGCTGTCCGAGGAGGAAAAGCTCGCGCTAATGAAGACGATCCTCGCCGCGCCCGCGCCCAAGCTCCCCGGCGGCTATACGCCGGAGACGACCGACGTGATCGGCTCGCTCGCGGTAGTCAAGCGCGCGATGGAGCTCTTCGGCCCCGAATGCGCCGGCGTCTACGTCATCAGCATGACGCACGATCTTTCCGATATCATCGAGGTCCAGGTATTCTGTCATCTCGCCGGCGTGCAGCTCGACATCGCGCCGCTCTTCGAGACGCTCGGCGACCTCGAGGCCGCGCCGGGCATCCTCAACGCGATGTTCGACTACGCGCCGTACCGCGCCCACCTCAAGGCCCGCGGCGATCACCAGCAGATCATGCTCGGCTACTCCGACAGCAACAAGGATTGCGGCTACCTGACCGCGAACTGGGCGCTGTTCCAGGCGCAGGAGACGATCGCCGATGTCTGCAAGAAGCGCGAGCTGACCTTCACCCTTTTCCACGGCCGCGGCGGCAGCATCGCGCGCGGCGGCGGTCCCGCGGCCAAGGCGATTCTCGCCCAGCCCTGCGGCTGCTACGACGCGAAGATCCGCGTGACCGAGCAGGGCGAAGTGCTTTCCACGCGCTATCACGATCCCGACCTCGCCTTCCGCATCATCGAGCAGATGGCCTACGGCGTCCTGCTCGGCGCGGCGGCGGCGCGGCAGGACAATCCCGTGCCCGAGACGTGGCGCACCGCGATGACCGAGATGTCGAAGCTCGCTTACGGGGCCTACGAGGCGCTGGTGCACAAGGACGCCGAGTTCATCGAATTCTGGAAGATCGCCACGCCCATCGAGGAAATCGGCGGCCTCAAGCTCGGCTCGCGCCCGACGTTCCGCCGCGCCACGAAATCGGTCGAGGACCTGCGCGCGATCCCGTGGGTTTTCTCGTGGATGCAGAGCCGCTTCGTTTTCCCCGGCTGGTACGGCCTCGGCAGCGCGCTGGAGAAATTCGCGGCCAAGTCTCCGGCCAACGCGGAGCTGCTCAAGACCATGTACCACGAGTGGATGTTCTTCAAGGCGACCATCGACAACGCGCAGCTCACGCTGCTCAAGGCCGACATGCAGATCGCGCTGCAGTACGCGAAGCTGGTGCCGGACGACGCGATCCGCGAGCGCATCTTCAACATCATCGCGAGCGAGTTCTCGCGGACCGAGCAGGCCATCCTCGCCATCACCGGCCAGAAGGCGCTCCTCGAACACGAGCCCGTGCTCGCGCGCTCCGTGCAGTTGCGCAATCCCTACATCGACCCGCTCAACTACATCCAGGTCGAGATGATCCGCCGCCTGCGCGACCTCGCCGACAAGACCACGCCCGAAGCCGACGAACTCCGCGCCGTCATCGAGCTCACCATCAACGGCGTCTCCGGCGGCCTGAAAAACACAGGCTGATTTAGATCCGCACGACCCGCGACGCGGGATCGATCAGCCAATCGCCGCCGGCGTTTTCCGCCGCCTCGCAGTTCTCGAGCGAGCCCGCGCTCTCGGCCTTCGCGACGATGCCGGGGCCTTTGCCGAGAAAGACCTTCACGCCCTTGAGCGAAGGATTGCCCCCGGCCTCGATCTCGACGCCGGGCCCGGTGCTGCCGAGGATTTCCATCTCCTCGATCGCGCCCCCGCCTTGCGCCCGAAACCGCAGTCCTGCGCCCAGCGCCGTCTCGATGTGGCAGAGGTGAAGCGTGGGCCCGGCACCCTCGGCCACCAGCACGGTATCGCCGCGATTGTCGAAGAACTGCACGCGCTCCCACTTCCCCTTGCCCTGTGAAGTGACGGACAACCCGCCGCCATTTTCGGCGATGTCGCTCTCGGTCATGCGCGGCGTCGCCTCCTGGGTGCAGACGAAGCCGGTGCCGCCGTTCTTCTCGATCACGCACTCGTGGAAGGCCGGCGAGGCGTCCTCCACCTCCACACCGGCCGCGCTATTCTCGCGCACGTGGCAGCGCTCGAACCGCGGGTCGGCCTTCCCGCTGATCAGCACTGCCGTGCCCGTGTGATGCGCGAATTCGCAGTCGGTGAATTCGCCTTCCGCGCCTTTCGTCGCCGTCAGGCCGGTGTCGCGCCCGTGGTGCAGGACGCATTTCTGGAAAATCGCCTTGGCCGACTCGTTGAGCAGCACGCCGGCGCGCGCGTTGTTGGAAAATTCGCACGCCTCGAAGCGTCCCTCGGATTTTTCCGAGATGACGAGGCCCTCCTCGCTGCCGTCGTGGATCACGCAACGGTAAAGCGCGGGCTTCGACTTGCCCTCGACCCGCACGTTGGCGCCTTCGTTGGCGAAAATCTCGCAATCGAGCAGCTCGCCCGCCGCCTCGTTGGAAAACTCGACGCCGTCGCCCTTGTTGTCGAAAATCTGGCAACTGGAGAATCGCGGCGTGCTGTGATCGATGGTCACGCCCTTGTGCGCGTTCTCGAAAATCTGGCAGTACTCGAAGAGCCCCTCGCCCTGCTCGCCGACGAGCACGCCGTAGCGCTCGTTGCCGGAGATGCGGCAGTGGCGCAGCCGGGGATTGCCCCCGCGCCGGCATTGCACGCCGCCGACCGCGTTGCCCCAGATGTCGCAGTTCTCGATGAGCCCCTCGCCGCCCTCGCTGACGTAAATGCCCGCCATCTGCGCGTGGCTGATCTTGCACGCGGAGAGCACCGGCGCGCAGTCCTTGCCGATGACCACCTGCGAAAGCTTGTTCTGGTAGAGATGGCAGCCCTCGAGAAAACCGGTGCCGCCCTCCGAAAAAACCACGCCGCCCGCCTTGCCGTCGTGCAGGTGGCTGCGGCGGACCGTCGCCTCGGATTGCTCGCCGCGCACCTCGAGCACGGTGGAGGCATCGCTGGTGAGATCGCAGTCCTCCATGATGAGGCGGCCCGATTTGACCTCGACCGCGGCCTGCGCCTTCTTGTCCTTGCCGCCGATGCCGCGCAGGATCAGCCGTTCCAGCCGCAGGCACGCGCCCTCGAGCACAAAGACCGACGCCGCGCTGAGCGATTCGATCGTCACCGCGTCGCTCTCCGCGCGAATCCGCAGGTTGCGCTTGATCGTGAAGCTCTCGCGGTAAAGGCCGGGCTGGAGCACGAGGCAGGCATTCTCGGCAGCGTCGTGCACCGCCTCGCGCAGCGTCGGCTTTTGCGCGCTGTCGTCGGGATAAACCAGGATCGTGACCGAGTCGCTCCACGCCGGCTCGTCCCACGCGGGATCGGGCTCGGCCGCGATGTACTCGACCGGCTGCTCGGCCGGGATTGGCGCGGATTCCGGCACGGGCGGCGTTTCCCCGTGGGGTAAAGGCACGGTTTCCGCCAGCGCCGGCGCTTCCGTGCGCTCGAGAATTTTCCGGATCGAGACGGTCGCGTGCTCGGGCTTCATCAGGCCCAGCGCGACGGCCCAGCTCTCCACCGCCCACTTGGCCACGTCGCCGGAGATGGCGAGGTTCTGCTCGAGCTTCAGCGCCAGCCGCGCGCAGATGAGCTTGATCGACGGCCCGCCCTGCCGCCGCATCTGGTCGATGATCCCCGTGCGCACGCAGCTCACCAGCACGAAAATCTCCCGCCGGTTCTCGCCACAGTAGTCCTTGAGCAAACCGTCGCACCGGGACGGCGACGCCAGCAGCGGCTCGCCGTACCGGGCCACGATCTCGATCAGGACATCACGCGGCGTGGTGCTCATGGGCCAGCCATGGAAACTAACGGCAACGCGGCCACAAGTGAACGAGAAACTCCCGCGCGCTCCTTCATCGCATCAACTCGGGCCCGCGCCCGCCACGGCCAGCGTCTCCAGCGCGCGCCGCATCTGCGCCGGGCCGAGGCCCAGTGGCAGCGCCGTGCGGCCCAGCTTCAGCGCGTAGGGAATCTCCTCCTTCTCCGCGTTCACGACCCAGAGCGCCAGTTGCGAGAGCCGCGCCTCCTGCGACAGCCGGCCCATCTCCGCCGCGTCGAGCCACAATTCATACCCGCCGCCGCCGGTGAACTGCTTCACCGACATCGGGCGCCCGCGCGCGAAGGCTTTCCAGTCCACGTGCCGCGGTGATTCGCCCGGCATGTAGGCGCGCACGCCGGCGAAATCGTCGCCGGGCCGGGGCGAATTTGGTGAGCCACCCTCAGCGCCCGGCCGCAAGCCCGGCCACGTGCCCGTGCCGACCGGCTTGGGATAAACAAAATACTCCGCGCCAACCATCAGCCGCTTGCTCGCCCAGAAAAGTCCGAAGGGATACGAGGTCCGCACCAGCAGCGAATCGAAGCGGTACAACCCGCGCCGCTCCGAGGGAAACGACGCCTCGATCGAGCACGTGTCCTCCGCCGCGATGCGCACGCCGCGGCCGTCGGCCATGAGCAAAGGCGCGATCCGCCGCGACCGGAAAAAATCCCTCGCCTGGATCGTGCGCCAGTCGCGCCAGCGGCGCATCGACGGCCGCGCGGGACCGGCCACGTCCTCCCCGTAACGCGCGAAGAACAGCCCGTAGATCGCGTGCTTCGAGACGTTGCGCAGGTGCACCTCCACGCGAATGTCCTCGCCCGCGAAGGCCGGCTGGATGCGGATGTGCTCGACGCGCAGCGCCGACAAATTGCGCCAGGTGTGGAAGAGCGAGACGAAGCTCAGCGACGCGACGAGATAGAGAATCGCATAAACGAGATTGTTCGCGTAATTCACCGCCGCCACCCACATGCAAATCAGCACCGGGGCGAAAATCACCCACAGCCCGGTCAGCCGCACATGAATTTTATCCGGCCTCATCGCATGGCCTCATCGCACAGGAACGGCCCGGATGATTTTTTCCGTCATCGAAAGCCCCGAGTCCTCGCCCGCGCCCACGCCGAGCCGGTGCGCGATCACGTTCGGCGCGACCGCCTGCACGTCCTCCGGCACGACCATGTCGCGCCCGGCGGCGAAGGCCCACGCCTGCGCGCAGCGTTGCAGCGCCAGCCCCGCGCGCGGCGACAGGCCCGAGCCCGCATTGTCGATCTGCCGGCTCTTGTCGAGCAAGTCCAGGATGTAATCGCGCACGGCGTCGGAGACATGCAGCTCGCGCACGCTCACCTGCCACGCCAGCAATTGCTCCGACGACACCAGCGGCGTCAGATGCCGGATCACATCGCGCCGGTCCTGCCCCGCCAGCATCTCCTTCTCCGCGCGGCGGCCGGGAAAGCCCACCTCCAGCCGCATGAGAAAACGGTCGAGCTGCGATTCCGGCAGCGGATACGTGCCGATCTGCCGCTGCGGATTCTGCGTCGCGATGACGAAAAACGGCACGGGCAGCAGGTGCGTCACGCCGTCGATCGACACCTGCCCCTCCTCCATCGCCTCGAGCAGCGCGCTCTGCGCCTTCGGCGTGGCCCGGTTCACCTCATCGGCCAGCAGCATCTGCGTGAAGATCGGCCCCGGGTGAAAAACGAACTGGCGCGACGCAGGATCGAAGATCGAATTGCCCAGCACATCCGCCGGCAGCAGATCGCTGGTGAACTGCACGCGGCGGAACTCGAGCCCAAAAATCTTCGCCAGCGCATGGGCCAGCGTCGTCTTGCCCACCCCCGGCACGTCCTCAATCAGCAGGTGCCCGCGCGCGAGGAGACAGCAAAACGCCAGCCGCACGGCCTGGTCCTTGCCCAGCAAGATCGTGTCCAGCTTGGCCAGCACATCGTTGATCGAGACGCTCATGCCCTGATCCGACCCTACGCGATAATCCTCACCTGCCAAGCCCCGCGCGCTAAGTCGAAGGGATGACGGAATAACGGAATGGACGGAATATTTTAAAAGTATGGGAAAAATCCTTCTGGAATTCCGTCCATTCCGTTATTCCGTCACTCCTAACCCGCGTTGCTTTTCCCGCCCCGGCTGATACGCTCAGTTCGAATTTGGATGAACTTTCGCGACGTTCCCAACCTCCTGAAGTTCGAGCAGCACGCCCGCGGCAACTCCGAAAACGAGATTGTCATGGACTGCTACAAGCGCATCCGGGACGTCATCGCGCCCGTGCCCAAGCCGCCCGATCCGCTCCACTTCAACAGCGAGGCCGTCTCCGACCTCAAGGCCAGTTGCGAGGCGGTGGAAAAATCAACGCGCCTCATCTGGGCCTGCGCCGCCGCCACCGACCAGATCGTGCCACGCCTCTGGGATTATTTGCCCGACTACACCTCGAGCCTCGACTATTTTCTCAACCTACAGGACCTCGAGCTCATGGCCGTCACCCAGCGCCACAACATCACTTGGGAGCACGCGGCCGACGCGAAGAGGGCTTAACCGTTCGAACGATTGGGCCGCATCTCCTCCACGTCCAACCTACTCCGGCAGCCAGCGTTCAATCGCCGCCTTAAGCTTCTCGATGTTGACCGGCTTGCTGAGGTAATCATCCATCCCGGCGGCACGGCAAAGTTCCTCATCGCCCTTCATCGCGTTGGCCGTCATGGCCACGATGCGCGGCTGGCGTCCCGCACCCGCGCGAATCTGCCGCGTCGCTTCGTAGCCATCCATCACCGGCATCTGGCAATCCATCAGGATGAGATCGTACGGCACCTCCCCGAGTTCCTTCAGCACTTCGCTCCCGTTGATCGCCAGCTTCGCGCGATAGCCCAGCTTCTGCAGCATGTTGAGAGCGACCATCTGGTTCACGCGATTGTCTTCCGCCACCAGGATGCGGATCTCCTCCTGCTTTTCCGGCGTGATCCGGTACTTCTTGGGCAAACGTCCGCTGGCCGCGATCTGCTCGGCCCGTTTCAGCACCGGCCCGGCCATCACCTCGGTCAGGCGGTCGAGCAGCCGCGTGCGCTGCACCGGCTTCAGCACGCAGGCCACGATCCCGGCCGCCGTCAGAACGTCCGCCGCCAGATCATTGCCCAGCGACGTCAGCATCAGCATCCGCACCGCGGGAATCTTTTTGTCCTTCGTGATCTCCGCCGCCAGCATCAGGCCGTCCATCTCCGGCATCTGCATGTCGAGGATGACGAGCTCATAGGGATCATCCACGGCGGCCTCGCGCAAAAGTTTAAGCGCTTCCGCGCCGCCCGCGGCGCACGTCGCCCGCATGCTCCACGCCCGCGCGTAGTGGGACATGATCTCGCGGTTCGTCGCGTTGTCATCGACGATCAGCACGTGCAGGCCGGCCAGGTCCGCCGGCGTCACCGGCTCGCGCTGGTCAGGCTGCTTGCCGAATTCCACGTGAAACCAAAAGGTCGAGCCGTGGCCCTGCCGGCTGTTCATGCCGATCTGGCCATGCATGAGCTCGACCAGCCGCTTCGAGATGGCGAGGCCGAGCCCGGTGCCGCCGTAGCGCCGCGTCGTCGAGCCATCCGCCTGCGTGAAAGCCTGAAAGAGCCGCGCCTGCGCCTCCGGATCGATCCCGATGCCGGTGTCGCGCACCTCGAAGCGGATGACCACCTCGTTGATCGTCTCCGTCTGCGCGGAGACGGAAAGCACCACCTCGCCCTGCGCCGTGAACTTGATCGCGTTGCCCACCAGGTTGTTGATGATCTGCCGCACCCGGCCCGGGTCGCCGCGAATCTGCGTCGGCGTGTGCGGGTCAAGAAAGCTGGCCAGCTCGATCCCCTTGTTGTGCGCCTGGACGGCGAGCAAATCCATGATGCCGTCAATCGCCTCACGCAGGTCAAAATTAACCACGTCGAGGTCCAGCTTGCCCGCCTCGATCTTGGAAAAGTCGAGGATGTCGTTGACCACGATGAGCAGCGATTCGCCGCTCATGCGGATGGTCTCCGCGAAGGTCCGCTGTTCCCCCTCGAGCTTCGACATGAGCAGCAGGTTGGTCATTCCGATCACGCCGTTGAGCGGCGTGCGGATTTCATGGCTCATATTCGCCAGAAATTCACTCTTGGCGCGGTTGGCCTCCTCCGCCGCCAGCTTGGACTCGATCAACTCGGCCTCCAGCCGCTTGCGTTCGGTGATGTCCTCCACCATGCCCTCGTAATAGGCGATCGACCCATCGGGATTGCGCACCGTGCGCGCGTTTTCCGAGATCCAGATGACCGATCGGTCCTTGCGGTAGATTTTCGACTCGAACCCGCGCACGTAATCGTTCGCGCCCATCTGCTGGATGAACTCGTCGCGCCGCCGCGGGTCGACGTAGAGCTGGTTGTCGATGCGCGTCAAACCCTCCACCAATTCCTGCGTGCTGGCGTAACCATACATCCGGGCCAGCGCGGGATTCACGTTCAGGTACTGCCCGGTCGGCGTCGTCTGAAAGATGCCCTCGATCGCATTATCAAACATGCTTCGGTACATGCCGAGGATGTCTGCTTCAGTCATCATTTTGAATCCCCATGTCCCTGGGCCTGAAAAGTCACTTGTGAAAGCAAGACGTATGCCGTTCCCCGGCAAGCCTTTTTCATCGCGGGCGTGCATCCGCCGGATTCGCTGAGGCTGAATCTCTTCTGGCGTCATGAGCTCATCTTATCGAGAACGCCTCCCCCCGAAAATGGGAAACGCTCCAACCAGCGTTTTTTATGCGTCGCCTGAATTAGCATTGAGCTTAATTAGGTCAGTCCAAAGACGCGCGCAGCTACTAAAGTCCCCTGCCTCCAAAGTCCCGTCACGGACATTATGAAGATAGCCCGGCACTTCAGTGCCTGGTTGTCACCCCAAGACGGCGAGAGTCCCGTGGGAACGGCTGAAAATCTCCCCTGTTAATGCGTTCGAACGTCCCCCCCCACGGAGGCGTCTGCGAAAAGCCACTTACGCCAAACGCACGCTACTTTAAAATCCTCTACCCGCGCTTGCCTGCGCTTCCCGCCCGAACGATCATCTTCAGACCGTGCTTCGGGCGAAGCGTCACCGTCGGGTTGAGCTCGATAGGATGGCCCGGTACGGGCTCGAATTTCCAGCGCCGCGCAATGACCGCGAGCAGGATCACGCCCTCGGCCCATGCGAACATGTCGCCGATGCACTTGCGCGCGCCGCCGCCGAACGGGAAGTAGGCGAACTTCGGCCGCGTCGCCGCCGCGGACTCGTCCAGCCAGCGCTCGGGGCGGAACTCCGTCGCGTCCGGCCACCAGCGCGGGTCGCGATGGAGGATATATTGGCTCATGATCACGATGGTGCGGCGCGGCACGAGGTACTCGCCGATGGCCACGTCCTCCAGCGCGCGCCGGCCCACCACCCAGACCGGCGGGTAGAGCCGCATCGCCTCCGAAAGCACGGCGGTGGTGTAGGGCAGCCGCGGCGTGTCGTCGAGCGTGGGCAACCGGTCCGGCCCGAGCACGGCGTCGATCTCGGCTTTCATTTTCACGCGCACGTCGTCGTGTTGCGCGAGCAGGTGCCACGTCCACGCCAGCGCGTTCGCGGTCGTCTCGTGCCCGGCGATGAAAAGCGTCAGCGCCTGGTCGCGAATTTCCGAGTCGGTGAGACGCTTTTGCGGATTCTCCGCGTCCTCGGCGGCGAGCAGCATGGAGAGTAGGTCGCCGTGATCGCGTCCATCCGCGCGCCGCTGCGCGATGACACGCAGGATGGTCGTGTCGAGCGTGTTTCTCGCTTTCGCGAGGCGCAGGTTTTGCGGCAGCGGCAAATGGCGCCAGTAACGCCAAAGCGGCAGCAGCATTTGGTTGAAGCTCTCGATGATGACGGTGAGCGACGCCGCGATGTCGTGCGCCTCGCGATCGACGTCGGAGCCGAAGAGCGTCGCGGCGACCACCGCGAGGGTGAGCCGGTTCATCTCCACGGCGAGGTCGATCTCCGCGCCGGCCTGTTGCGCATCGGTCCACTGCCGCGCGCGGTCGGCCATGACGTCCGCGTAGCCGGCGATGCGCGCCTTGTGAAACGCGGGCTGGATCAGCCGCCGCTGGCGCGTGTGCTCCTCGCCCTCGCTCACGAGCAGGCTGTTGCCGAGGAAGACGCGCGCGCCCTCCAGCGCCCGGCCCTTGCGGAACGACTTGTTCTTCATGATGAGCACTTCGTCCACCAGTGCCGGATCGCTGAAGAGGATGAAGCGCTCGCGAAAAAGCGTGAACCGCGCCACGTCACCGCACGTCTCCTTGAGCTCGCGGAAAAATTGCAGCGGCCCGCTGAAGCGCTTGAGCACGCTGCCAATGAACGGCGGCTCCTTCGGCCCGGGGATCGACTCATACGTGCGCAACGCCATCGCCTGAAGTTAGCGGAGCATGGGACTTATAGAACAGATAAGACTTATAGGACGCCGCAAACGCTGCTCATCGTAAGTCCCATCCGTCCTATAGGTCCCATCGGTCCCATAAGTCCTATCCCCCTTACTCCGCACGAGCTTGCCTTCCGCCAGCCATCGGTGAACATCCGCGGCATGTGGACCGATGGCGACCTGCTCGCCCAACTCAAGCGCGGCGATAGCGCGGCGTGGGACGAGGCGTTCCGGCGCCTGTACCCGCCGGCCTTCGCCGCCGCGCGGCACCCGCTTGCCTCGTTGACGCCGACCGAGGCCGAAGACGTCGCCGTCGAGGCGCTCACACTGCTGCTGCCGAAGGTCAAGGAGGTCGCCGCCTTTGACGAGCTGCGGCTGCTGGTCATCACCATCGCCTCGCGCAAGGCCATCTCGGAAAAGCGCCGCCAGCTCGCCGACAAGCGCGGCGGCGGCGACCTGACCAGCCTCGACGCCCTGCGCGACGACGAGAACATCCGCTTCGAGCCGGCCGAGCAGCTCGCCTCGCGCTTCACCAGCACCGACCTGCGTGACCTCAACCGCCTGCTTGACGAAGCTCTCACCGCACTCGAGCCGCGCCAGGCCGACCTCGTCCGCGACTTCCTCGTGCACCACCTGCCCTACAAGGACCTCGCCCAAAAGTACAAGATGCCCATCGGCAGCGTGGGCGTCAGCCTTGCCCGCAGCTTGGAGAAAATCCGCACCCGTTTGCAGTCTCTGCCAAAATTGTCGAAAGAACTTTCCGCCTATTTGCGATAGTTAAATATGGACGCTGATTCCTTTACCGAGCTGGCCCTGCGCGTGATCGCCGGGGAAGCTTCCGCCGACGAGCGCGCCGCGCTCGAGCGGGAACTTTCCGCCGCGCCATCCCGCCGCGCCGAGTTCGGCCAGCTTGCGCTCACGCTCGATGCGATCCGCACTGCCGCGCCCATGCACGAGGCCGCGCAGGCCACCGCGCCGGAGCTGCCCGCCTACCGGGTTCACGAATTGCGCTCCGCGGTGCGCCGCCACTTCGGCCCGCTCACGGCGGTCCGCCACACGCCGCTGCTCGATGCGCTGCGCTGGCTCTTCGCCGGCGGCGGTCTCGCCGGCTTGGCCGCGCTCGTTGTCCTGTTCTGCTTCGCCAATCGCACGATCGTGGTCGGCGGCTACGCGGACAGTGTCCAGCGCGATGGGGTGCATTCGCTGACTCAAGCCGATCTGCCCGCGGCGAAGTTCGTCACTTTCGAGCGCGATGCGGAATTCGATGCGTGGCAAAGCCAGCCGCTCGCCTGGTACGAACACGCGAAGGTCTGGGTCGATAATGAGCACGACCTGCTCCATATCACCAAGCGCGTCGACCACGGCCAAATCGTGAGCATCACGCAGCCGCTCGCGCCCAACGAAGACGACCAGCGCGCGCAGATTTTGCAGGCGGTGCAGAGTTTACAAAGGTAAGGACGCGAAGGGACTCGCGTCCCTACCACGATTCAGTTGGTCTCAAACCCGTACTTCGCCCAGATCGGCTTGGCCGTGTCGCTGGCCAGGAAGTCGATGAACGCGCGGGCGAGCGCGGGATTCTTCGAGGTACGGCAGATCGCCGCGGTGTAGAAAACGGGCGGCGCATCGGCCGAGTCGATCGGGAAGACCGCGAAATTGTTCAGGGACAGTTTGGCCACGTCGGTCTTGTAGGCGAAGACCGCGTCGGCCTTCTCGGCCTGCACCCGGCCGATGGCGAGGCTGTCGGTCATCGCGTAAGTGAACACGTCCTTGTTGTCGTCGCTGAGCAGGTCGTGCTTTTGCAGCGCGCGCTGCGCGACATGGCCCGACGCAACCGAGTCCGGTTTGCCGAGCGCGACCTTTTTCCACTCGTTGCCGATCAGGTCGAACCAGTCGAGATCGTCATCCTTCACCAGCGCCTTGCGGCCGTAGATGACCACCACATTGCGCGCGAGCATGCGCTGGCCCTCGGGCCGCAGCACGCTCTTGTCGGTGAGCGCCTTGATGTCATCGACGCTGGCGCTGATGACCACGTCGAAGTCCGCGGTCGTCGACGCCTTCGCCGCGATGATGCCGGAGCTGGTGAACGCGAGCGGCACCTGCGGGCTGTTGTCCTGGTTGTCGGCCCACAACTGCGTGAGCTCGGCGATCACGCCCTTGAGGCTCGTCTCGGCGATGACGGAGAGATTCGCGGGCGCATTCGCCGCCACGGGTGCGGCGTTGGTGGACGGCGCAGGAGTGACCGCGGACATCGAAGCGCCGGGCGTCAGCTCATCCGGCGTCACCGGCAACGCGGGCCGCGCCTGGTCAGGACTCACCGGCTGCGCGGGCGTGGCGGGCTGGGCGTGGAGTAAAACCACACCGCAGCAGAAAAACGCGAGGACGAGAAGCGACTTCATCGCCGCCTAATCCATCAACTCGTACGCGATGGAGCTCAGCACGAAGAACGCCGCGGTCTCGGCGCGGAGGATGATCTTGCCGAGCGAGACGGGCAGGAATCCGGCCGCGCGGGCCGCGCCGATTTCCGCCGGCGTGAAGTCGCCCTCGGGCCCGATCATCACGATGATGGGCGTGCCGGGCTTGACGGCGGGCAGTTGTTCGCGCAGCACGGTCTTCAGCGGCTTCGCCTCGGCCTGCAGCGACGCGATCAGCTTCACCGCGCCCTTGGGCAGCGCGTTGACGAAATCCTTCGGCGCCTGCGGCGGACGCACGACCGGCAGCCAGTTCTGGCCGCACTGCTTCGCCGCCTCGATGGTGAGCTTCTTCCACTTCTCGACCTTCGCATCGGCCTTCTCGTCGTCGATTTGCGCGACGCTGTGGTCGCTTTGCAGCGGCACGAGCTCGGAGACGCCGAGCTCGGTCGCCTTTTCGATGATCAAGTCCATCGACTTCGCCTTGGTCAGCGCTTGCGCGAGCCAGACCGGATGCGCCGTGCGCGGCGACGCGGCCTTGGCCAGCACGGTGAATTTCACCACGTCCTTGGCAATCTCGGTGATGCGCGCCTTCGCTTCGTGGCCGTGACCGTCGAAGACGCCGAAGTGGTCGCCGACGTTCTGGCGCATGACCTGCGCGCAATGGTGCGATTGCTCGGCATCAAGGAAGCCGCTGTCGAGGGAGGGTGCGTAGTAGCGTTTCATGGGAGATGCATAACCAAATTAACCAAATGGACCCAATTCAGAAGGGGCGGTCTGGGAGTCTATCGAATAATTTGGTTAATTTGGGATATTTGGAAATTTGGTCATGCCTTTTCGGCCGGTGCGAACGACTTATTTGAAAAAATCCTTCGCTCGCTTGAAGAAGGAGGTTTCCTCGGGATGCGTGTGCTCGTCGCAGGCGTCGGCGAAGGACTGGAGATGTGCGCGCTGGACCGCGTTCAGCTTGGTCGGCACCTCGACGTAGAGCTTCACGTGCAGGTCGCCGATACCACGGCCATGGACCTCGGGCAGCCCTTTGCCGCGCAGGCGGAAAGTCTTGCCGCTCGGCGTGCCGGCGGGAACTTTCAGCACCGCGCTGCCTTCGAGCGTCGGCACCTTCACCTCGCCGCCAAGCGCGGCCTTGGCGAAGCTGATCGGCACGCTGCAAAACAGGTCCGTGCCCTCGCGCTGGAAAATATCGTGCGCCTCGACGTGCAGCACCACGTAGAGATCGCCGGAAGGACCGCCGCGCACGCCACCCTCGCCCTGGCCGCTGGAGCGCAGCCGCGTGCCGTCCTCGACGCCGGCGGGGATCTTGATTTTGATCTTCGTCGTCTTCTCGACGCGCCCGTCGCCGCGGCAGGTGTGGCAGGGCTTCTCGATGGTCTGCCCCGCGCCACGGCAGCGCGGGCACGTCTGCGCGATGTTGAAAAAGCCGCGCGAAACCGCGACCTGACCCTGGCCGCCGCATGTCTGGCACGTCGTGACCTTGCTGCCGGGCTCCGCACCGGAACCGTGGCACGTCTCGCACGCCTGCAGCTTGGCGATCTCGATTTCCTTCTCCACGCCGCGCGCCGCTTCCTCGAAGCTGATGCGCATGTCGTAGCGCAGGTCGGAACCGCGACCGCGTCCGCCGCGCTCGTGGCCGTCGCCGCCCATCTCGCCGAAGATGCTCTCGAAAATCCCGCCGCCGGCGCCTCCGCCGCGACCCGCGCCAAAGACCTCGCGGAAAATATCGAACGGATCGTGCATCCCGCCCGCGCCGCCGAATCCGCCGCCCTGCTGGAACGCCTGATGGCCGAAACGGTCATAGGCCGCTCGCTTGTCCGCGTCGCTCAGGACTTCGTAGGCCTCGCCGAGCTCCTTGAACTTGTCTTCCGCGGCCTTGTCGCCCGGATTCTTGTCCGGATGAAATTTGACCGCGAGCTTGCGATAAGACTTCTTGATCTCATCGGCGCTCGCGCCGCGTGAGACCCCGAGGACCTCGTAATAGTCGCGCTTCGTCGTCGCCATTTACGTCTTAGCCTGCTTGCCCTCGGACGGTTTGGCGACAAAAACCGACGCCGCCCGCAACAGGCGGTCCTTCAGCTTGTAGCCCTTGCGCAACTGCGTCACGACGTGCCCTTCCGGGTGCTCATCGCTCTCATGCTCGCCCAAGGCCTCGTGCCGGTGCGGGTCGAACTTATGGCCGACCGCATCGATCGTCTCCACGCCCGAATCCTTCAGCACCTGCTGGAATTGCTTGAGCACCATCTCCAGCCCCTGCGCGATCGACTTCGCGTCGTTCGCCGTCTCGGCCGCCTTCATGCCCATCTCGAAATTGTCGAGGACCGGCAGCAGCTTCTCGAGCAGCGCCTCGCCGGCGTAGCGCACGGCATCGTCCTTCTCGCGAAGGATGCGCTTGCGGGAATTGTCCCAGTCGGCCTGGCCGCGCAGGAGGCGGTCCTTGAGCTCGGTGACTTGCGCCACGGCGGCATCGTAATCGGCCTTGGGCACCGTGGCGTCGCTGGTGTTCGGATCGTTGGACGGCGGAACCTCCACCGGGGCGGAGGCCTCGACCGCCGCATCTTTCGTTTCGTGTTCTTTCTTCATGTCAGTGTCAGTAGATCGGAGCGCTGGACCGCCGCGAGGGTGATGTCGTCATTTTGCGGGTGCCCGCTGCTAAAATTCTGCACCCGGTCAACGATCGTCTTCACCAGGAAATCAACGCTGCGCGGCCCGGCGGCCTCCAGGACAGCCTTCAACTGTTCCTGGCCAAACTCGTTGCCTTCATCGTCGAGCGCCTCGTTGATCCCATCGGTATAAACCACCACGGTGTCCAGTGGCGAAAGGTCTATAGTAACATCCTTGATAACTTCGTCAAAGACATCGCCCGCGTCAATTCCAAGGGCCATGCCGGGGGCCTCCACGCTCTCGATGCGCTTGAAATGGTCCCGGCACCAGAGCGCCGACTCGTGCCCGGCCCGCGCCAGTGTCAGCTTCCCGGCCGGGTCCATGATCATGTAGATCATGGTGATGAACATGTCCTCGCGGATGTCGGGATAGAGCAGCCGGTTCACCTCGCGCAGAACCTGCGCGGGCGAGAGATTGCCGCGCGCCTTGCTGCGCAGGACGCTGCGGCACATGGCCATGATGATCGAGGCCGGCACGCCCTTGCCGCTGACGTCGGCCACGGCCACGCCCCAGCGCGTCTCGTCCACCGGGATGAAATCGAAGTAATCGCCGCTGACCTGCTGCGCCGGGATGTTCATGGCCGCGCAGTTGAAGCCGCCAATTTCCGGCGCCTCGCTCGGCAGGAGGATGCGCTGGATTTCGCGCGCAACCTCGATGTCGTGGTCGAGCTTCTTCTTTTCCGTAAGCTGGCTGTAGATCTTCGCGTGCTGCAGGGAGTAGGCGGCTTGATCGGCGACGGATTGGATGAGCTCCGAGTCCGCCTTGCTGAAGGGTTTGCCCTCGTTCTGGTTGGCCACGGCGAGGACGCCGAGCTGCTCCTCACGATAATGCAAGGGCACGGCAATGTAGGTTTCCGTTTGCAGGTTCTTTTGGCGGAACCATGGGAAACGCTCGTCGAGTTCCGTGCTGGGCGCGAAGAATCCCTGGCCGGTCTGCGCCACCTGGGCGATGACGCTGCTGGAATCGGACGGGATGGCCTCGAGCCGCAGGAAGGCGTGCAGGTTTTCCTCCGAGGCGACGAGCTGGTCGGCCACAAGGTTGTCGACCTTCAACACGGGCGGAAACGAGCCGCTGACGATGGCCGCGATGAGCTTTTCCCGGTCGGCGTCCCACAGGTAGATGGCCGCGCCCCGGGCGCCGATGACCTTGCGCGCGCACTCAACGATGATGCGCAGCAGATGCTCGCGGTCGATCTCCTCCGTGAAGGCCTCGCCGAGATCGTGGAGGAAGTCGTAGATGACTTTTTTTTCCTGCTGCAGCGCGACGTACTCCTTCTGCAACTGGGCCTGCAGCCTGGTGCTGGCCAGCAACTGCCGCCGCAGATACCAGCCGATCAGGAAGGCCAGGACGACCGCGATGGCCAAGAGATACCAGGCGGGGTGCATAGGGTCCGATCAGCCTAGCAGAATCCCCAAGCGGTGTGTCTGTAAAATAGTAGCCGCGACCGCGACTACGACTTCGCCGTCTGCCCCAAGTCCTCGCGCAGAAACTCCACGACGTCCTTGAACTTCGGCACGTTGCGCGCATCGAATTTCATCAGCGCCTCATGCGCCTCGAGAATGGTGGGGGCGGCTTCCGCCCGCGTCGGGACGGGACACGGCATTTCCTCGAGGTTCTCATCCTTCAGTCCGGACATGTTGAGCGCCGCAGCACCGTTGCCGTTTCCGGCGGGCGGTATGAGTGGAGCAGTTTTGCCGGAAGCATTCGGCCCCTCGTCCGGCGGCTTGATCGGAGCGGTCTTGGTAGTCGATGCCGGATCACCCGGAAGCGTGCCTCCGGACAACTGAATGAGACGGTCCAGCCCCAGATTCCGCAGCAGCTCCAGATTCCGTGAACTTGCATTAAGAATATTGAGAAGGCCGTTGCCGCTTTCGCGCAATTTCAGGCCGAGGCCGAGCAGGATGCCGAGAAACGTGCTGTCAAGATAAGTACATGCTCCCAAATCGATTACAAAACGGGTAACGCCTTCCTTCAGAAGCTGAAGGTAGAAGGCTTTCAAGCAGCCGGAGTTCTGAAAGGATCCGCGTCCTACGACTTTGACGAACCCGAGGTCGCCGCTCCGGGCGACCAGAATTTTGGACATCTCCACACCATAACTATAGAATGACGGCCACAAAGGTCAACGCCTAGAATATTAAGGCGCATGATCAAAAACCTGTCCCCCACGCAGCTTGGTTCAACCTGGGTCCAATCCCATTTGCCGGGACGCTTCCGTTTCGTCCGGTTCGCGCTAAGGTGAGGACATGAAACTGGTCGTGGCCATCACCGGCGCCAGCGGGTCGCTTTACGCGCAGCGTCTGCTCCAACTTATCGCCGCCGATCCGGCCGGGCCGCACGAGGTCCACGTTGCGCTCAGTTCCCACGCACGCGAAGTGGCTGAGGCCGAGACCGGCAAGCTCACCATTCCGGATAGCTTCGCGGTCCACGGCGACACGTCGATGCAGGTGCCCTACGTCAGCGGCTCGACCCACTTCGATGCCATGGTCATCATCCCGTGCTCCATGGGCACGGTCGGCCGCATCGCCCACGGCTACTCCGACAGCGCCATCATCCGCGCCGCCGACGTTTTCCTGAAGGAGAAGCGCAAGCTCATCCTCGTCCCACGCGAAACACCGTGGAACCTCATCCAGGCGCGCAACATCGTCACCGTCCTCGAAGCCGGCGCGGAGGTCATCCCCGCCATCCCGTCCTTCTATCACCAGCCCGAGACGGTGCTGGACGTCGTCGACACCGTTGTCGCGCGCGTGCTGGATCATATCGGACTCAAGCATCCGCAGGCGAAGCGGTGGATGGAGCCGGAGGCGCAGGCTGACTGATACGGGCTTGTCACGCGGGCGACTTGAGGTAAGATCGTCTTACCATGAAGCTCACGCTTTCCAGCAAAGGCCAGGTCGTCCTGCCGGTCGCGGTCCGGACCAAATACCAGTTGAAGGCCGGAGACTCGCTGGAGCTGCTCATGAAGGAGAAAGAATTCACCCTTGTGCCTTCCGCGACGAAGAAACGCAAGGGACGCATCGTCAAAAATCCGATAACAGGCCTGCCATGCGTAACGTTCGGGCCGGGCGCTCCAGTTATCACGAATGAAATGGTGGCCAAATTGCTCGAAGAGTTCCCGTGACCTATCTGCTCGACGTCAACGCCCTGCTTTCATTAGTTCATCAAGAGCATCTCTTCACGCGCCGCGTCTCCGAGTGGATGCAGTCGCTGGACCGCCGGAAGGATCGGCTTGCCACCTGCTCTATTGTCGAACTTGGTGTCGTCCGCATCTTTCCGCAACTTCCCGGCGTCGACTTCTCCGTCGCGGAAGCCCAGGAATTGCTCGGCAGGTTCAAGGCCTCTTCAAAACTTCCTATCGTGATCCTCGCCGATGAACTGGGTGCGGATCAATTGCCCAAATGGGTCAAAAATCCCTCACAAACCACCGATGGACACCTCGTTTCCTTGGCCCATGCCCACGGCGCAACGTTGGCGACCCTCGACCGGAAAGTCCAAGGCGCGTATCTCATCCCCGGATGAGATACGGAGTGAATTGCGCGAACCGATCGGTTAGGCTTGGGTGATGCCTTCCTCCGTCGTCATGACCTCGCCGCCGGGCAAGCCGCGCCGCGGCTTTTTCCGTAAGATCTTCGGCACGCTGGAACTCATTAAAATCTCGCACTCGGTTTTTGCGCTGCCCTTCGCCTTGGTCGCGATGATGGTCGCCGAACAGGGCATCCCGAGCTTTCACACGCTGGCGTGGATACTCTGGTGCCTTGTGAGCGCCCGCACCGCCGCAATGGCCTTCAACCGCTGGGCCGACTGGGACTACGACGTCTTCAACCCGCGCACCATGCGCCGCAGCGAGCTCGGCACGCGGCGCTCCACGCTGGCGCTCTGCGTCGTGGCGCTGATCGCGTTCGTCATTGGCTGCGCGCAGCTCAATCTTCTCTGCCTCGCGCTTTGTCCCGTCGCCTGCGCGATGATCCTCGGCTACTCGCTGACGAAACGCTTCACCGCCTACTCGCACGCCTTTCTCGGACTCGCGCTCGCCGCCGCGCCGATGGGCGCGTGGGCCGCCACGACCGGCTCGCTCACCTCGCCGCTGCCGTGGCTGCTCGCCGCGGGGGTCTGGTGCTGGGTCTTCGGCTTCGATCTCATCTACGCCACGCAGGACACCGACTTCGACCGCCAGGCGCAGCTTCATTCCTTTCCCGCACGTTACGGCAACATCGCCGCGCTGCGATTAGCCCGCACCCTTCATGCCCTGACCTGGCTTATACTCATCGCGTTCGGCTGGCTTGCGCACCTCGGCGTGGCATATTGGATAGCGATGGGCCTCATCTTTCTCGCTTTGATCGTCGAACACGTGCTTTGCCAGTCGACCGACATGGCCAAGATCAACGTCGCCTTTTTCCAGATGAACGCGCTCGTCGGGCTCATCCTCGTCATCGGCGTCGGCGTGAGCCTGATTCCCAGCGGCAGTATCTATGGGTTCGAGACCATGATCAACAGCCACACTTACAGCTTCAATTGGCGCACCGGAGGTAAGCCATGAGCTTCATCGACAAAACTCAGCTGGGTGGCCCGGACAACTTGTTGTCCGGGTGCCGTAGCGAAGCGAAGGCACAGGAAGCCACCGAAGAGCGCGCGCAACGTCGGATGGCTTCCTGCGCGCTGCGCGCGCCTGGACAACAAGTTGTCCGGGCCACCCAAATCGCATCATGAACTTCATGGACAAAGTCATCGCCCGCGCGGGCCTCACCGACATCGCCGAGAAAGTCTTCGCCGCGCAGCGCCTCACGCCCGAGGAAGGCCTGCGCCTCTACGCCACGCGCGACCTCAACGCGCTCGGCTACCTCGCCAATCACGTGCGCGAGCGCAAGAACGGCAACGTCGCCACCTACGTCCTCAACCTCTACCTCAACTACTCCAACATCTGCATCCTCAGTTGCCAGTTCTGCGCCTTCGCGCGCCGGCCGCACGAGAAGGAGGGCCAGTTCACCTACGACATCGACGAGATGGCCCGCCGCGCCAAGGAGGAATACGACAAGGGCGCGACCGAGGTCCACATCGTCGGCGGCCTGCACCCCAAGCTGCCGTTCGACTACTACGTCGAGATGGTTTCCACCCTGCGCAAGACCTGCCCCAACCTCGCCGTGAAAGCCTTCACCGCGATCGAAATCCGACACCTCGCCGAGCGCATCGCGAAGAAGCCGATCCGCGAGACGCTCGAGATCCTGCGCGACGCGGGTCTCAACTCGCTCACCGGCGGCGGCGCGGAAATCTTCGACGCCGAGGTGCGCGACAAACTCTGCCGCGGCAAGGAAAGCGCCGACGAATGGCTCGAGGTCCATCGCACCTGGCACCAGATGGGCCAGCGCAGCACCTGTACCATGCTTTACGGCCACATCGAAACCACCGCGCATCGCATCGATCACCTGCGCCGCCTGCGCGAGCTGCAGGACGAGACGCACGGCTTCACCGCCATCGTCCCCTTCGCCTACGAGCCGGAAAACAACAAGCTCTCGCACCTCGGCCTCGCCCGCGCCTCCGCGTTCGAGGACCTGCGCAACCTCGCCATCGCGCGGCTCTTCCTCGACAACTTCGACCACGTCACCGCCTACTGGGTCAGCCTCGGCCTGCCCACCGCGCAGATCGCTCTCAGCTACGGCGTCGACGACCTGCACGGCACCATCCAGCAGGAGAAAATTTTCCACATGGCCGGCAGCCAGACCCCGCAAGGCCAGACCAAGGCCAAGCTCGAGGCCGCCATCCGCGAAGCCGGCCGCATCCCCGCCCAGCGCGACACGTTCTACCGCCCGATCAACCAGCGCCACGTCGAGGGCACCCTTATGCCCGACACGCCGGAACAGAAAGGCGTCCTCGTCTAAAACAATAGGACTTATGCGACCTATGGGACTTATAGGACTTTGCAGTTCCCCGTCCCATATGTCCTATCAGTCCTATAGGTCCCATTCCCCCAAGTAAGATGTCCGACCCCACCGCCCAGCCCGATCCCACGCTCTTCACCGAGTCGCAAATGGTGAAGATCAAAGTCCCGCCGCGGCTCGGCTCTGTCCCGTATCTCAACGCGCGCCCGCTGCACTGGACCATCCCCGAGCCGGTCACGTTCCTCGAGCCCAACGTCCTCTCGCACGAACTCGTCGAGGGCCGCCTCCACGCCGGGCTCGTCCCCATCTACACCATCCTCAACCACGCCGACCTCTTCCACGTCGCGGACGGTTACGCCATCGGCTCACTCAACATCGTCTACAGCGTCGTCCTCGCGCACAGCATCCCCGTCGTGCGGCTCAAGACCGTCGCGCTCGATCCCGCCTCGCGCACGAGCAACCACCTCGTGCAGGTCCTCCTGCAAAAATACTACCGCATCACGCCCAAGTACGTCTCCGCCGACGAACCCGCCGAGGCGCAAGTCATGATCGGCGACCCCGCCATCGCCTACCGCCAGTCGCACCCGGACGAGCGCTACCTCGACCTTTCGCAATCATGGCACACCTACACCGGCCTGCCCTTCGTCTTCGCCGCATGGGCCATCCGCCGCGACGCGCCCGACCCCAAGGGCATCGCCCGGGAACTCCGCGCCGCCGGGTCCACCGGCCTTTTCGAGCGCTCCAGCATGGCCAGGACCAAGTTCGAGCACCGCTACCTCTACGAGCATCTCTACTACCACCTCGGCGCCCCGCAAAAGCGCGCCATCGACCGCTTCGCCGCCGACCTCCACGAAATCGGCCTGCTCGCCACCCAGCCCGAATTAAGCTACATCTAGATGCCGCCCAAATAACCAAAGCACCCCTCATGATCGCCGCAACCTTGGCCCTGAAAGGGCCACCTGACATAGCCCAGGGTGAAACCCTGGGGTTGTGGTTTCAAAACGCGGCCAAGCCCTGTAGGGGCGTTCTAAAATTTCCGCTCGTCATTAGGTCGCCCCTTCAGGGCTCTGCCTCATTTGTTGCACGAAAACCCAGGGTTTCACCCTGGGCTATGTCAGGTTGCCCCCTTGGGGCAAATAGCCGACGCGAACCGCGCCCGGAAGGTTTCCCCCTTCATGTCCCTCATGTAACTCCTGTCTAAAATCCCCATGATCCAGTCCCTCCTCGACACCGAAATCAAGGCCAAGGTCTTTGACGGCGGCCGCATCACGCCCGAGGAAGCCAAACAGCTCTACTACGCCCCGCTCACTGAGCTCGGCGAACTCGCCGACGCTCGCCGACGCCAGCGCAAGGGCGCCGCCTACGACGGCCGCGGCAACGACATCGTCACCTACATCATCGACCGCAACATCAATTACACCAACGTCTGCAACGTCTATTGCAAGTTCTGCGCGTTCTACCGCACCGAGGGCCACGACGAAAGCTACGTCCTCACCCCCGAGCAAATCGGCGAGAAAATCAAGGAACTCGAATCCATCGGCGGCACGCAAATCCTCATGCAGGGCGGCCACCATCCCAAGCTCGGCATCGACTACTACCTCAACCTGCTCCAGTACATCCGGCAGAACCATCCCACGATCAACATCCACGGCTTCTCCCCGCCCGAGTTCAACCACTTCGCCGAAGTCTTCGGCATGTCGCTCGAGGAAGTCATCACCCGCTTCAAGGAGGCCGGCCTCGGTTCCATCCCCGGCGGCGGCGGCGAAATCCTCGTCGACAAAATCCGCAACCGCATCGCCCCGCTCAAGTGCGACAGCGACCACTGGCTTGAGGTCATGCGCATCGCCCACCGGCTCGGCCTCAGCAGCAGCGCCACCATGATGTTCGGCCATGTCGAGAGCATCGACGACCGCATCGAGCACCTCCAGCGCCTGCGCGACGTGCAGGACGAAACCGGCGGCTTCACCGCCTTCATCTGCTGGACCTTCCAGAGCGACGGCACCAAGATGCCCAACATCCCGCCCACCGGCTCGCACGAATACCTGCGCATGCAGGCCCTCGCCCGCGTCTTCCTCGACAACTTCGACAACGTGCAATCGAGCTGGGTCACCCAAGGCCCCAAGGTCGGCCAGGTCGCGCTCCAATACGGCGCCAACGACTACGGCAGCGTCATGATGGAAGAAAACGTCGTCAGCGCCGCCGGCACCAGCTTCCGCCTCACCGTCCACGAAATCCAAAAAGCCATCACCGAACTCGGCTACGAAGCGAAGCAGCGGGACAACTGGTACAACCTGCTGGAGAGTCAGCCTCCGGCCTGACCCCTTCTGCTTTAGCGGCGGTCTATGGCCGTAGCAATAACGCTGGAATGTCAGCTACTTGAGTGAGTAGCGGGCGCTTGCATAACGGTTTGCATAACAAATGCGATGGGGTTGTCATCCGCCACAGATGACATGGTTAAAGAAATCTCAAATGGACGGCAGACGGTCAAACTCTATAACTCGGTCAATCGCGGCAAGGCAATGTACCAGCTTGCATATTATGCAGGCGGGCGGCGGGTTCAGAAGAACTTTGCGGACAAATCAGAAAGAAATCGAGTCGCCAAACAAGTCCTCGGAGACTTGTCAAACGACGCGGAAGCCGTCGAAGCGATGGCCACGCCGGAACTGGAAAGCCTCATTGCCGCGCGTCGGGTTCTTGCTCCCTGCTACGCGTTGCATGTAGCAGTCGAAGAGCACGCGCAGGCCATCGGCAAACTCGGCAAAGCCACGCTGCGCGAAGCGGTCGAGTTCTTCCTGCGACACAACCGTGCAGACGTTCCCCGTCTGACGCTGGCGGAAGTCTCGGAGCAATTCGCCAAGTCGCGCGAGCAAGCGGGTCTTTCGGCCCACTACGTCAGCCAATGCCGCAAAACGCTGTCGGACGTGGCCAAGGCGTTTCCCGGCCAAACCTTGCCCGACTTGAGGACGGCGGAACTCGATGCGTGGCTCGGCGGATTGCCCTTCGCTCCCAAAACCAAGAACGGCATCCGAATCATTCTGGTGGCCTGCGGAAATTGGGCGGAAGGACGTGGTTATCTGGTGAAGGGTGGCAGTCCGTTCCCGGCGATGGTGCGGTACAAGGAAACCAAGTCTTCGGTCGCCATATTCACACCGGAGCAAATCGCCAGCCTTCTAACCAAGGCCGACGACACGCTGCGCCCATTCGTTGCCCTAGGAGCCTTTGCAGGCTTGCGAATGGCAGAATTGCAGCGGCTGGACTGGAGCGAAATTGACCTTGAACGCGGCTACATCACTGTCGCAGCAAGCAAGGCCAAGACGCGCCAGCGCCGCTTAGTGCCGATTTCCGATAACCTCAAGGCTTGGTTGACGCCGTGCAGGCGAGTCTCGGGGCCGGTTTGTGTTCACCAACGCGCGCAACTCGCCGCAAGACGGCTGTGTGAGGGTTTCAAGTGGCAGGACAACGGCCTACGCCACTCTTACATTTCCTACCGCCTGGCCATCCTGCACGACACGGCGCGCGTCGCACTGGAAGCGGGCAATTCGCCGGAAGTTATCTTTGCGCATTACCGCGAACTCGTAACCCCGGAAGCGGCCAAAGCGTGGTTTTCGACGATGCCCGCCTAGCTACTTTTCAGGGTCCAACCCCCTGTCAAGCCGCCTCGCCCAAAGATCGATTTTTCTAATCCACGGAATGCGAAGGAATTTTGCGAGTGTCGCTCCGAGGGGAAGCGGGTAACAAATCGCGTCATGACCGCGCTGGAATCATGCGGGCGAGCTGAACTCTCGCAGTGCTTCCTCGTAGGTCATGATTCGATTCCAACCGTCAGCCTTCCGGTACTGCAATGTCTGCGAGCGGAACCGAAGCGACCACCACAAGAAGAAGGACGCGCGGCCTTGCTCCCTTCCTAAAAGCCGCCCGCAGCGCACCGCAAAGACGACGAATTTTGGCGTAACGGAATAGCGCACGGGAAGACCACTCCCGCCGAAGAAAATCCGTAATGCTGCTTGGAAGGTACGTCCATGAAGGCAAGTGGGTAAATTTATCCCAAAACGAAGAACCCACCTCGCTTTGCCTTAATTCCAAATCCGGGGTAGCATACCTGATCAGATGCAGAAGTCTCTGTTATACTCCTATGGCCGAGACCCCCTGTTCCGTCGAACGTCCGCGGGCTGCGGAATGGATTCGGCATAATGGCGCTAATCCAATGAAGGGAAAGGCGGGGGGAAGACCATAGTCGCACAAGGTCTACCTTCCAAATCTTGATATCTGCTTATCAAGATATTAGCCGTATTCTGCTGACTTGCTTCCCTTAGCGCGCCGCCGATCCGTTCCCAATAAAACCTCTCCCATCGATTCACGGCTGTACCGCACCCACAATCCAACTCAGCAGCGTCTTGAATTCGTCTCAACCGCGTGTGGTCCGCAGCGAACAACTGTTCTTCAGTAATTGGACTGGCATACATATTCCAATAGGGAGCAACGATAAATAGGGCCATTTGCTTTAAACGATCCTGCGGAAGCAACCCAAAGTGCAGCTCGGAGACAATATCGGTTTCGTTCCAGTAAATTTTTCGAATGTTGGCATTGATATTGAATAAAGACGCAGTGACAATGATGAAAGCTAAAGGATAGAGAAACAAATGACCAGGAAGCCGGGGGGAGTCATATCTTACTCCTAGCATCATCAGCCACGCGAGTAACATTACCCACGGAAACTCATCGAGATTTCCTGTAATTCCGAAACTGAAGAGAAGGCAGATGGGAAACAAAACCAATACCGAACGTAAGAGCCAGAGACGCGGAAAAAATAGCAATCCCCAGATAAACGGAGCACATAGCTCCACAATGATTACTAAATTGCTGAGTATATTACTGATCCTGGCATGATTCGTTAGGAAAACGTCGAACCAATCCATCCATGGGTATCTCACAATTGTACAGTGTGTCAAATCAAGGACCGAGAAATGTCCCCCATGGATCTTCCATAATGCAGCCAAAGTAATACCAGTAATACTGGGAAGGGTCGCTAAAGGTATCCATCTATCTCCACCAAGCATAACGGCAGCAGTGCCCAATAGGAGAAACACAAATGCTGAATCCCCGACATGACGTCCGACCGGATACGCCGTGCACCACCCGAAATGAACAAGTGCAGCTACAATCAGTTTCCATGCTTTAGGCTTATGGAAAAGTAGGATTGCTGCCAGCAATTGCAATATCCCAAGAAGTACCCACTCTGTGCGAGGATTGGAGAAATAAGACTGACTGCCTAGAAGAGGATATGAGTTGAAATGCCGAAATGCATGCCAAATAAAGATGAAGGCACAACTTTTTGCGACCCAGTTCATCGGAAAGCGAATAAATTGGCCGACAGATGCCAAGTCAAAGGTTTTCATAGGTATTGAGGACGCTGTAAAGTACAGGTAAAGGCCTACAATCAGTTTGAGGAAGAAATTTGCGCTTCTTGCTCCATCCAGCTCACAACGAGATCATGATGTGGCTGGTGATGGGCGCCGGGAATGATTTCGGTGGAGAAATTGGTGAAGCTCTTGGACTGAAGTAAATCAGAAACCTGCTTATTCTGCGCCATGACTGTAGGAGAGTCTTCCGTACCCCATATTAAATGAATTGGTTTGTCGGCCCATCCCGAAATGTCAAAATCATAATATTGATATCCGGCGAAGTTGCCGCTTTGGAGGAAAAGACCTCTGAAAAAGTCGGGACGAGTCGTACCAAGGTACCAGACGGCGTAGCCGCCGCCGCTAAAGCCCGTCATATAGACATTGCTCTTATCGTATTGCAAATTATTTTCCATCCAATGCAGGCAATCCTTAAAATAGGGCACATCTTCGGGAACATGCATCGAATGAACCGCTGATAAAAATGTCGGACAAACAATGGTGAAGTTGTGTTGTCTAGCAAGATCGAGCCATCCTTTGATTTCTTTGGGACCGGAACCACCGTTGCCGTGGGCCGCCACTAAGAGCGGGCGGTCGGCGATACCGCTCGAAGGGTAAACCGCCATTTCATTGACTGCTTTTCTCGCGCCGATCGTGATAATAGCAACGCCATTAGATTGTATCTGAGGTTGGTCGTCTGCCCACAGAAGGGGAGACATTACGAGCAGGGCGATAAGAGCAAACGCGTCAATGGGTTTCATAGAGAGGATTAACGTCCATGCTTGCTACCACAACCCTGGGCATGTTTGTTTTATTGGCCATGCTATACACATCAGCCAGCGACGCGCACTGGAGAAAGGCTTCGGACGGAACACCAAAGTGAATTATGCGAATGGCGCTTATGTTGGAGTAAGTGGAATTGGTCTGACGCAAATGGTTAACTATCCACTTTAGTATTTTGGGCTCCTGTTCAGGCTGTTTATCTTCCATGTCGTTCATCAACTGCTGAAAACGGGTCCTATTACCGAGGGGAGTTGGAGCAAACATCGATTTTTCATTTATCTGATGCCAGCCGTTGCCATCCTTCATCTCGATAAAAAAGATACGCCATCGGCTCGGCGCACTTTCAAAGATGCCCGTGACCCGAAAGAGCGAGCCGATCCAGGCAGGGTACAAGGGATAGCTACTCCTCATGAGTCCCACCCAACCAACCGGGACTATCCAAAGCACAATAAATGCGAGGGGAATAAATGGTCTTAGCATTTGGGTAAGTTCGGCCGGAAATACCATGGGGTTGCTCCAGAAACAAAATGTATCATTTTCAAATCAGGTGCGGGCCAGGAACGATGTGAATACGACTACCGCTCATAGTGTAGACGGAATAAATAAGCAATTAGTCGGAAGGAGTTGATCGATAGCAGCCAAGGAAGGCTGCTGCCAGGCAGATAAGGCATTGTAAAATTAGAACCGTCATGCAGAGAGGCCATGTATCAAGGGAAAAGGAACCTGCATACGCGACGAGATCATAGAGTCGAGTCTCTTTGAGCGTTTGCAGATAGCCCGACCAACTCCAGTAAGCGGCGATGAAGGGACGCGTGATGGTGGCCAGCCAATCCGGTAAAGCGAGAACAGCGCCGGAGAGCGGCAACTGGAAGCCGACCACGTAGAGGGCAATGAGCGAAGCTTGCTCGGCAGTTCTCGACCATGCAGAAATGGCCAAGCTCAAGGAAGTTAGCGAAAGATTAACCAACCCTAAAATCGCAAATTGTTGTACAAAGTTTCCCGGCAAGTTGCAAATCTCTTTAACGAGAACAGTCATCCAAAGGGACTGAGCCAGGACCAGGAGGAATAGGAAGAGAGCCTTGCTCGAGAGGTATGCTGAGGTGCTTAATCCAGAAAGTTTCTCCTTCTCGAAAATGTTCCGTTCCGACGCAATCTCCCTCGCCGCATTATTGGCGCCCATCAAGGCCAGGAGAATGACCTGAAACATGGCCAAGCCGGAGACCAGTCGCCCGATCCGGCTGACTTGGGTAGAGTAGTCGAGGCTTTCCTTGAGCATGTGCGCTGGATTTGTGTCCAAACTGAGGCTCATGTTCCCAATCTCAGGCAGACCTTTTAGGGCAAACAGCACCACGATGCCGGGAAAGACAAAGAGGAGAAGAAGTTGAAGAAAAATCTGGGCCTTGGTGCGAACAAAGATGCGAAAGCGGCGGCGCGTCAGGCAGACGAATTGAGCTATCCACCGGCCGAGCCCTTTCTGCGTCTCCAATTTCGCCACTTGCGAAACTTCCCAATTTTCAGGCAGCCGTTTGGGCAGTTTCAAATACTCCTGCCAAGAAGACCGCCATTCCTCCGCCGGACCTTCACTTAGCCGTACGAAGATGTCAGCCGGCTCGTCTGTTCGAAAATAGGCGGTCATTTCCTGGAAAGTGCCTTGAAATGCCATGGCGCCCCCGACCAAAACGACAATCGAATCATAACAATCGAGGTGTTTGAGTTCATGAGTTACATGAAGCACAATTTTCTTCTTCTCTCTGGCCAGATTTCGCAAGAGCAGCGTAATTTCAGAAGAGGATTTTGGGTCCAGTCCGCTCGTGACTTCATCGGCCAAGATGATCGAGGGTTCGCTGACCAATTCCATGGCCAAAGCAAGCCTCCTTTTTTGACCGCCGGAAAGCACGTTGGCCTTACGTTCAAGAAGCTCGGTCAGCCCCGTCAGCTCGGCCACGTCCATCACTCGCGTCTGAATAACTGGGTCTGCCAACTGTCCCAATCGGAGCACGGCGGCATCGGTCAAAATTTCTTCAACGGTTAATTCCTCGTGAAAAATGCCGAATTGCGGAATATACGCCAGCATTTCTGGCTCGATGTCGTAGTCGGCAGCGATCCTGCGATTTAGCCAATTCATTTCGCCTTCGGTGTGACGTACAATTCCGGCAATGGCCTTGAGAAAAGTACTCTTACCACAGCCGGACGGGCCAATGATGGCAACCAAATCGCCCAGTTTCGCGCGAAAGTCGATCGCTTTAAGAATCGTCCCCTTTTCACGGTCACCACTGGCGAAGACACTCAAATTGGTGGTTCTTAACATGAAATCGGTGAAGGAGGGGAAGCGGGATTTTATGGAATCTTGAAAAATCCTGCTATCCTTCGACACGAGCGAGGTGGTAGCCACAAGGGGGTCACTGCGATGCATATGTTTGATAGATTAGGGAAGTCTTACAGCAGGCTTGATCAAGCCATCATGCCGGTGAAGCCTTGGGATTATTTCGTTAAGGCACTCTCGTTAGCATTTCTTGCCTACTGGTTACATTTAAGCCGGGATCTAAACGATTGGCTGGGAGTAGAAGGCTTCCATCTGTCCTCGCCGGCTAGTCTTGTGTTTAAACCCCTGCCTTCCCCCTGGCCTTCGGTTTTGTGGTGGATGGTATTTTGGGGGGGAGTCCTGTTGCTCGCGCGCCGAACTGTAGCCGTGGGTTGTTTGATAGTAGGCAGTGGCTTTTTTTACGCCACGATCTGTGATCCGGCCAGTATTGGGGCTCTGAATATGCATTTTCTGTTTGCCTTGGCTGTGATTTTCTGGAGTAGCAGTTTACGAAGAGGTATGGACGTCACGATGTGTGCGTGGCCGGCATATTTGATCCGCATTTATCTCGTTTTTGTCTATTTCGGCTCGGGATGGAGAAAGACTATCTACGGCAACTGGCTTACCGATCCCCATGCCTTGTTTCATTGTATGACAGGCTTTTATACCACCGGTCTTACCAGATGGCTCTACCCCGTCATACCCCTGGCAATGTGGACCATAGGCCAATATTTGACGGTCGGTTTCGAGCTTGGCGCGCCTCTTCTGCTGTTACATCCCTCCTTCCGAAAAGCAGGCGCGGTTGTGGGTTGTCTGCTTCATATTGGTATTGCCCTCTTAATGAAAGACCTTTTCTATTTCAGCTTGCAAATGCTCACTTTTTACATTCCTGTGTTGATTCCCACTTCTTGGCCAGCCGCCATGTTGTCCAGAAGCGACCACCAGTCTGCAATATAGGCTTCACACCGCGGAATGTCCCTTATCGTTATCCTAGGTTGAATGGCCCTAAACTCTTTCCACTTATCGGAATTCGGATCCCCATAAAATTCGCCGCGGCAATAGGTCACTGCGCCAAATCCCTTGAGCCATTCATCGGGTTCTATCCGACAATTGATAAATACCAGCTTCGAGTCCGAATTAGGCGTGAGAATCCCTTTCCATTTGCAGTACGCGGTTTCATCCTCCCCCGAGAAAACGTACCATTGACACTTTTTGAGATAAGGGACAGCCGCTTGATCGGGTTGGTTCACGATGATGACCGAGCCCTCGCTTCGCTCAAAACCGGACCATCCCTTCCGGATTGCTTGGCCGTAAAAATTTCCGAGCACGTTTTTATTTGGGCTCAGGACGGCAACGGTCGGTGCACCCTTTCCGATCAAGACAACATTTCCGTCATCGGAAGCATGAATAGATCGGGGTGAACTCTTTGTGTCCATCATGATGAACGGCAATAGCACGAGCCCGACAGAAGCGAAAGCTGCCAAGACCCAACTAGACCTTGGGGGAAAGGCCTCCTGTTTCCATCTCAGAATCAGGGCAACAGTCAGCCAGAGGCCTGGTAGCGGCCAGTTCCACCATTTCCCAGACGCGTTGTAGAAAAGGGCGATCAAGAAGGCTGTCCATACGGCAGTGCCCCACAGGGAGAAAGTAAATTTGGAACTGGGAGCGAGGAGAAGCAAAGCGGCCATCCAGAAGCAAAAATACAACCATCGAAACCGCCATCCGCCCTCGACCAGCCAAGTGAGATGGGAGCTAAGCAGGTGCTTGAGTTGAACGCCTTCACCCACCGGTTCAAACCATTGCTCGTAAGCTTCGGCTGATTCACCGATTCCCCAGCCATTCGGGGCAGCAGCCAGCATGGCCGGCACCGTTGACCAGACTTCCAAACGCCGTCCAGCGGACGCTTCGGGAGACATGTCGACGGTTCCAATTCGGAACCCCTTTGGAAACGCCATTAAACCTGCACCGGTGCCCAGTAAGAGGATGAGGCTCACACCAATCCATGGCTTCCAAGTCTTCGGCGAAAAGCCCGAGCGCCAGGATAAATACGCCCAGACGAGGCATCCGCAGATGAGAGCCAATACACCCCCTCGTGATCCCGTTCCGACCACAAGGGAAATGAGTAGCGTCTCCAAGGAGCCCACGAACCAAATCCAGTGTTTCGACCATTTGAGCAATACGGGCAGAGACAAGATGAGAACGACCAGGAATGTCGCCACATCGTTTGGGTTCAAGCCAAAGAGGGTAAATCGAGTTTGCTCTAGAGCCATATTGTAACCTCCATATTTACGGGTTTAAGCATCAAGGATGAAAATAGCCCCAAGCCTTGGCGATATCCGTATTGGGTATGCCGACCCGCTGGGAATAAGGAAGGATGGTTTGCGCCGCCGGATAAACATCGCCGTTAAGCATATCGCCAAAGTAGGGGGGATTCCGAAAAGCGGTCAGGAGCGAATCATCCAGAACAAAAGGCTGATCCTCGTCATCCAGAGAAATATTCTGCTCATTAGCGATGGCTTGCTGGCTCTTCAGTTTGAGGACATATTCAAAGAATTTTAGGCCCAATTGCTCCTCCTCGGGAAACACTTCGTGGCCCTTGCCGGGATAGATTCGCAGGAGAATAGGGTAATTAAGGGCCTGGGCCTTTTGATAGAAGACTTTTGATGCTTTACTTCCATGCTCAAGCTCCCCTGTCGTAAGCAACCATAGACAATGGGAGGCCTCGGGCGTTGGCTCGGCGTAACTGCTATTGATATGAATATGTATGGCCAGAAATCGTTCCGGACAACGCAAAGCAATCCGGTGGGCCCACTGAGCACCCCGGGAGTAGCCATAAATCAAATAACCACTCTCCGGTAGATTATAGTTGTGGCAGAGCTTATTCATCGCCATTTTCCATGTTCTAAAGCATTGCTCCATTGAATTGCCGGGGTCACTTTCGTCATCGGGATCAACATTAAAGCTATCCACGATGGAATACATGGTCGCCGTTGTCCACGTGACCACGGCAAGCTTGTGCTGGTCGGCAAAATTGAAGTTGGGATCACTGGAGGAAGGGCGTTTCACCCAAGCTTCAAGATTTTCCTTTTCCGTTAGGTGAGTGACATCGGCAAACACGCCGTCCACCTTGTCTCCCGGCGATACGCCTTTAGGAAAGCGGACATAGAACGTCATAATGGGCAAGCCCGGCTCATCGTTTCTTTCGTCCAAGGTAACGATTTTATGGCCATCTTCGGAAAGAAGAGGAGGAGGACCGTCGGGGTCATCCGCTGAGAGTGAGATTAGCGTCCCACAACAATAAGCGAAAAGCGTGATCGCGGCGGGATAGTAAGATTTCATACCTGTATCAAGAAGGACGGCTTATTTGCTTTGATCCACTGCTACTTTATTATCTTGAGCCCCCTGCCTGACATTTAGGTCTGGTAGAAGTTCCTTGGTGACCTTTTCAATGCCTCCCTGGGCGAGCTTGCTCGGGGGATAGTCGTTGTAGGCTTGAAGGTAAAGCGCGAGGCTCGAACCTAAATTTCCGTTCTTCTCCTGCTGCGCCGCGGTATTTAGTAACTCGACAAAGTCGGCGGCTTGAGTGGCGTAGTTAAGCCGAGCTTCGCTCAGTTTCGTATCTTCGGGCAAATCGCGACGGTTAATCTCCAGACATTCCCAAGCCCCGCGGTAATCTCCGATGTTCGCGTAGCGGTTGGCTTGGACCAAGCTCAGCTCAATCTCTTCCATTTTTTCCAAAACATCTTCAAGTTGCTTGGCCCTTGCCGGGTCGGTGGCTGTGGCGGCAATGTATTTGGCCTTATCGTCGTAAATCTGCCGGTAGTTCTTCTGAGCCATGAGGCTGTCCAAGTCCGAAAGTGCATGTTGTTGCAGGTCGGCTTGGTTGAAGATACCGACGGACAGTTTCTCCAATTCAGGATTGCGTGGCCAAATGTTGGCTGCGGCGGTAAGCTCTGTCTCCAACGTCTTTTCATCGTTTTGGCTAGCGGCTGCCTTCGCCTTGGCCAAGTGCATCCGGCTGATGGTCTGGGCTGTTTGAATCGCGGCCAGGGGCTTGGTCGGATCAAAATCGGTCGCCATTTTTTGCAGGTCATCGACCAGCTTTTGCCCCCCGTCGTAATCTTTCACATCGAGCGCGTCCAGTAACTGATTTGATTTTTGGGTGTACTCGTAAGCCAGTTCCTTTTGACTTCTGGGCAGCGTCTTGATCGCAGGAAGGTTTAATCCTGTGGCGAAAGCCTCTTGTAGCCTCTCCGTGGCACCATCGAGTTCTCCCTTCGACATCATGAAATGGTAGGCATCGACGCCGTCGTTCACGTTTTGGATGGCCTCGTGGGTCAAGGCACTGACGACAGAAACCGTTGGATCGATACCGGATGAACTTGTCAACATAGATTTGATTTGCTCTCCCAGAAGCAACTTCTGATCACCATCCCCAAAAATCGCCTGATAAAATTCGCAGGCAATGATGACGTGCTCAAAGCGGCGCTGGAAAAACATCTGCACGATCATGGTCTGAAATTGGATTTTGGCCTGAAGCTCGGAGGCTTCCAACTTGACCGAATTGGCTTTGCTCTGGGCTTCCAGTTCTTCCAGGCGCTCTTGATCGGGTTTGAGACGGATCTCCCGTTTCAACTGCTCATCCTCCATCGCGGACCGTGCCGCATTGTCGCTGCCGGCTGGAGCGGCGAATAGGTCGTCCTGACTGACTGACTGCTCCATGTTCCACGCCAGCGCATTTTCTTCACTACGAATGGAATCATTAGCTTTGGCCAAATGAGATTGCTCACTCTCGCATTGCCACAACGCATAGACCGCATCGGCGATGTCGTTGCAAAGCTGGCTATCGGCGCGGAACTTGGCCGCCTCGAACAATAACTTCCAGGCTTGGTCCACATTGGCATCGGTGGCTTGTCCTGGTGTCAATAACTGCTGAATCTGCGCGAGGGTAGCTTCGTACTCCGTGCTGGCTTTGTCCGTTTCTTCCGGGTCGTTGAGATATTTGATGAACTGGCTTCGGAAGAGCCGGTTATTTTCGACTTTCCATGTGCCGCCGTCCCAAGCCACCGTCTCAGTCCTGGGGTCCAAAGTGGGAAGCAGACTCTTGGCTTCGGTTTTGGTACCCTCGTCGACCAGAGGATCGTCGTTCGCCGGAGCAGCATTCGTATTGGCGGCTTGGGGCGCGGTGGGAAGTGGCTGCGTGGTGGAATTAGGAGTGGGCGTCAGGTCCGCTTTCACAAAAAGGGACGTAATGCCGAATCCTCCAACTGCGATAATGACGACGCGGAGAAGTTTCATAGGTCAGACTTTCTGAATCTGGATCGCTTGGAGAAGGCCTTGATCAATGACTGTGACCTTGATTTCAAAGTTCTGCCCCTTCTGGACATTGGTTTCATTCAGAGCAGAGGGAAGAAGTATCGCCACATGAAATGATCTTCCGCCGACCTCCGATTCAAAGGAGAAGAGTCTTCCCGCCTTGTCGGAGCAACCCAGTTCATTCTCTACTCGCCCCGTCACTGCATAGGTATTACCTCTCAAGCTAAGAGAATCCTGTATATACTGAGTGACCGGCAATTCGGGTATCCCACGATACGGATCAGATAGAAACTGACGCAGGCCGTAAATGCCGGTTCCGGAAAGGGCGATAAAAAGTCCCAGGACAATTATCCATAGCCAGGGGACCGAACGATTAGCTTTCCTCAGCATGATTCTACTCCTAATGTACGAGTTCCATATGAGCGGCACACGAGACAGACCAATCGCGATCCTCTCTACAGCGCTTCTATTGCTGCGGGTGTCAGCTTGAGACATGCCAAGTCAAACATGACTGGCCGCTTCGACTTCCTTGCTCATATAGATCATGGCTGGGTCGGGAAGAGCCAAATAAATTTGAGTCTCCGCTGTCAACTTCAAGAGCCTGGAGCTCTCAAGAACGCGACAAGCAAGCCTTGTTTTCAGACAGGCCGTAACGAGCGCGTGACATAGATCCCAAAGGATACCCTTCCTTTTCGTAGGCTTCCGATCCTGCATATAAATGGGAGGGAAGTGCTTCGCTCAGAAGACACGTTTACCGGTACCATTTACAGGCTTTGAGTGACGCGCTTAATGGTTACTTCGAATAAAGAACAACACTGAGCAAAAAGCTACAGGAAGAAGCTCTTGCCTTGTAAGCAGCTTTTATTGCAAAAGCCATTGGTTTGGGCTGCTTCAGCTAAAGTGTAACACACAACTCTCTTCACGCAAGATATTATGCGATTCAAGGTAAATAAAATGGAAGCAAATTATATCTTTTAGAGAACCACAGCCTCCCCATTCTTTCTTGAAGCCCCAAGTTATTTTAAGCATCGCGTAACTGTTCACATCTATGGTGCAATTAACGATAGCGGCATGCAAACTCATTAATATCTATATATTGTATATCATGTGAAGTGTTATGCGCAGCCTGTCCGATTGTAGACACCTCTCGAAATCCAATTGCCCGTCATTTGTGCTGAGCGCCGCATTGGGCTACGACAAAATCGGGGTGAGGTCCGGAATTATTGAGCAACTACGGGAACGGCGCCTGGGTTATGCACACGTTGCAAAGAATGCGCGCATTCGCAGGCGTAAATAGCTTACGGAAGACGCCTTACTCTCCCTCGGATATTCCCTCCAAATAGAGTTTGCCTGTTACAGCCCAGGGCGCCATCACCTCGTCCAAGGAGCACAGATTTCTGCCCGGATCGTTCTATACGAGAGGACAGGGCCGGACCGATAAAAGCGGTATATAGAGTCGCCGCTTATATAACCTCTGTTGCGGTACTCAAACATATGACTAATAAAATGTCAAAGAACGTCAGAGGTAAAACTCCCACGTATGGATAAGCATACTGGACTTGGCATGTCTTACGCTAACGTCCAAGGGTCTAAAGAAAGGACCCTATAAATGAACCACTATGATCGGGATGATGTTTTAGCTTTGTGCTCCCGTAGTCAGCGGCTCGCGTCTTCGCTGGCACGAAAAATTGGGATGCCGAGCCTTGAGATCGAAAGCGCAGAGGAAGGCCTTCGCTTGATGGCTGATAAAGTTTCTCAGGCTCTATGCGACAGGGCAATCTACACGGTGTCTATGGCGCGGGTGGCGCGAGACAACACCATCGAGCACGAAAACATTCTTACCACTCCCCTCGCTTGGGAAGCCCTTCGACTCCGCGACGACATGAACCGAGATAGCCCTGTCTTCGGAGCAAGAAAGATCGCTCAGGTCATTCATCGGGAGGTGATGCCGAGAAGGTGGGAGTTATGGGCGCAGGTTTCAGACGGCGACGTTCATTTACGCTGCCAATTGACAAACGCGCGCGCCCTGCTTAGGGCCGCCACACCGGAGGTGCTAGCCCGGCTGTACCGGGGCAAGACTCTGATCGAGGATAGCAGCATCTCCCTTCAGAGCGAGCGAGTAGAAGTCACGATAAACTACGGTTCCACTCGTTGCGTAAATCTCACTCAAGGGGGCGGGCAAATCGTAACCCACGAGGTGAAAATGTGCCCTCCGGTGACGGGTCATTTGGATATCAATGACTCGGAGGAGATGACGCTGGACACCCATGCTGGCGCCGTGGCCCGGTTCCCCATCACGGATGGCATCCTGATGCTTCCTGACAGTTTAGCAAAAGCATTAAGGCTGTACGGAATCGTTCTGCCCGTACGAAACTGTGGAAATGGCAAAATCGAGGTTCGGCTCGTCCACTTGGAGTTGCTTACCCGTCTAGAATTGTCATTGCTAAGGGCGGATTCCCTTTCGGCTCGCCTTGCACCGAAGTGGACCGGCTGCTCCCCCCGCCTTATGGCGGCATGACTAACGCCAGAAATCTAGCAAGGGATTCTATCGGTCCTTCCGTGAAAACATCAACAGTACACAACCAATCAAACCGAGATAATTAGTTTTACCTCCGGTTTCACGATATCTCTCGCATCCGAGTCCCCTAACAAACCACATCTATGAACCAGAAACTTCTCGTAATCCTGATCTACCTGCTGGTCGTCACAGCGTTGGTAGGCTCTGTGAAGCTGATACACACGTACATAACCAGGAACCAGGCTACCCACGAAGTGAAGGTAGCCGATTGCAGCGATCCTCCTGTCAGCCCGAGTGCTGGAGAATAAGCCAACCCTAGAAGTGAAAACCATGAAAACAATCTTGTTTATTGTTATTGGATGGGTTGCGCTTATCTCGTCGTCGCGTGGCGAGTCGGCCTTGATTCCCATTGAATCCATCGTCGGCTCGATTGCACCTTATGTCGACAAAGACGGATATGTAAATCCCATTATAAACCTAGGGGAAATTGACTTAGGTGACGGATTATTTCTGCCTCTCTCGATAAATTTCTCTTCAGCTATTCGTCCACCGTCACCCGAATTTGGCCAGGGATGGGATTGCCCTCTTTTCGATGCAAAGGTTTTTGATACACAGCAGAATGTGAAGCGGATGGAGACTTTGGGGGGGAAGGACAGGTACTTGGTGTACAATCCCCGGACTGGTAGCTGGCGCCACGTTTTCACGGACAACTGGGACGGGAAGGTGGACGGCGATTATTTTGACGTCATCTACCGCGGAGGCGTTAAGTTTGTTTTTTACAAAGGCCTCATTAGCTCAATCGTGCTCCCAGATGGAAAGACCATTTCGTGGAATCGGGAGAACGGAAAGCTAGTTTCGCTGCAAGTTAACGGGTTGCCTCCGGCTTTGCAAATTACCTATGACAAGATGGGGTTTGCTCAGCAAATTCTGCTCCAGCCGGATAAGACAGGCAAAGCCAAGCAACTATATAAGTTTGGCGCTAGCTTGATTTACGCAGGAATTGACAAAATCGAATGTCCGAGTGGGCGTATTATTCGGTTCGCTCAGGGGCACGACAAATCGCTTAACCCTATCTTAAAATGGTCCGATTCTTTATATGTCCCTACGACTCTTCATTGGGACGCCAAAACAGGAAAGATTCTAAGCGATAACGACTGCACCTATCAGATTACAGAGCTAAATAACGATAACACTTGGCCGAAGATGGCCCGGACCAACAAGGCCAATCATCAGGTAGAGAGCTACTATTTTAACCAGAATAATGGGATTACCGATCAGGTTCTCCCGGGTGGAATTTCTCGTCACATTGAGATGATAGAATCGCCGAGTCCCAACTACAAGACTGTGCGTCTGATTCAGGATACCCATAATGGGGTCACTCAAACTCTTCTTCGTCGTGCATTCGACGATAAGGGGCATTTGATTCTGGAGGCTTATGGTCTTCCTGGTGGCAAGCAGTTGACCCGGCAGTTTACCTACGACGACGAGGGTCGTGTTGTGTCCTACGTTCTCAACGGTAAAGAAAAGTGGAAAAATATCTATGACCCCTCCACCGGCCAACTTATTGAACGAGACGTTGACGATCTAGGTATAAAGCTCGCCTTCGAAGCAACATCTGGCGACGAAGTCAAGGAGTCGATTATAAATGCCAACGGTAATGTTCGCTCCGCGAAGACGCTGACTTCAACGCAGTGGCAAACCACCCTTACATTAATGCAGAGAGATTTTTGACAACCCATAACTCCAAACTTATTGAGGATATTTTCATGAGATTCATCGCAACATCTTTTTTCCTGCGAATCGTTTTATTTTCGGTAATTAGCGTTGGGATCGTCCTTAATGCAAACTGCCAGGAGTGCCCCGGTTCTGGTCCGAGTGGTCAAGGCGGTAACGGCCCCGGCAGCGGCCCCGCTGACGGGGGTGACGATGGCGGCGCTGACGACGGTGGTAATGGGGGCGGCGGAGGCAACTCTTCCGGTCCGGAAAATGGAGGCGACCTGAAGTGGCAACCGCACGGCGACGAAGGCAAGGCGGACCCGGTTTCCATGGCTACGGGAGCATTTACGGTTGAAGTAACGGACTTGGAAATTAAGGGAATTCAACCCTTAGTGATGAAGCGTTACTATAACTCAGAAATGAATTATGACGGCCCCCTTGGAACGGATTGGGATTATAGTTTCAACAAATATTTAGACTTTGAAAGCGGTGCGTGTTTTTATGACACCGGGGAAGGCTCCAAGGTTCCATTGTACTACCAACCTTACAGTTCACAGATTGCCTATTCCAATTCTCCTCATCTAGTCTTGAGTTGGTATAGCGGAACTATTGCTGGCGCTCGCTTTGTGATTACCGACACGCACGGAACACAAGTTGTTTTCGACTATGGAGGTTTCGCGATCGCCGAGGTCGATAAAAATGGAAACACCCTGACCTACACGAGAGACGAGTACGAACGCTTGCTCACCGTTTCGGATAACTATCATCACTGGATGATGTTCAGTTATGAACACAATTCCGGCGGAGGAGCGGGCGGCACGGAGGTATTTAACTATATCACTTCCGTTTCGGATTCGGCGGGACGTACCGTCAACTATAACTACGAAGAGACGATTGCCGTCAATTGGCAACGAATGGTGGAAGTGGATTATCCGCCCACTCCGGATTATCCGTCCGGTACATCCGTCAAATATACCTACCTCGCCGACCGGGCGATTATTCCAGGATTGCTCACAGAAATTACTGATGGAGATGGTAATTCCATTGTACAGAACACCGAATATGGTGTTGCCACAAATGGCGAGGGAGTGGGGACCATAATGACGCAGACTCTCGATGGCTATAGCGCACATACAGCAACAGCTACGTCAACGCTAAACGTTACTTTAGCGGATCGAATTGTCCGCAATCGCACGACTTGGCAACTGTCTGACGAGCAAATACCGGTGGCCTCTACGTTTACCGACTACGACGGAAATGTTACCGATTACACAATTGATAATTACTCTAACATCCTAAGCGAAACAGTCCACACTCGTGGATTCCATTCGGGAGAACCGACCACCTACCAGACCACTTATCAATATGATAGTGACAACAACATGATTCAGGAGGTCGATCCAAATGGAACGACTACGACTTGGACTTACGATAGTGGCCATCTTGAAAACCTCTTGAGTATAACGAAAACTGCTCCTTCTGGAACTGCTGTTGACCCCAGCAAGGGCACTCAATCTTTGTCCACAACAACCAGTTACACTTACGAACCTCGTTTTAATCAAGTCGCCACGATTACCGATCCGAACGGCAATGTAACGATAAACAATTACGGTGATGCCACAAGTAACCCAGCGGGCAACTTGCTGTCTGCCACTTACCCAACAACGGGGGCAGGGACAGCGGTGGAGAGTTTCACCTATAATAGTGCCGGGCAGGCAGTGACGGATACAGCACCGGATGGTATCATTACGATGAATACCTACGATCCGGCTACTGGGTATCTAACCTCGACGACGACAGACGCCGGTGTAATTGTAGGGTCGGGGGGATCCCTTACTCCCGTTCCGGGGCACTTAAACGCTACGACATCCTATACCTACGATGCGGCGGGCAACGTTACCAGCGTAACGGATCCAAATGGTCACACCACGACTAACACTTACAACGCGCTCGATGAGCTTGTGGAAACGGACGGTCCAAGCGGTGAGGTAGAAACTCGGACGTACAATGCAGAGAAGCAGGTCGTTACTGATATTAAGGCAGGCCCGGACGGTTCCACGCAGGAAACACAGAATCTATACAACAGCCAGGAGAAGCTCGTTGCCACGAGAGTGTACACAAGTGCCTCGGCGTACATGGAAACCGACTACAGCTACGATCTTAACGGCAACAAACTAACTGTGACCGACCCGATCGGTAATACCACTACCACGGCCTACGACGAGCGAAATAAAGCCTACTTGTTCACCGATGCCACGGGCCAGACATCAAAATACGACTTCGATGGCGACGAAAATACCATTCGTCTGACCGACGAATTGAATCACGTTACATCCTACACATATGATTTTCTGGACAAATTGGAATTACGGACATTCCCGGACAGTAGCAATGATACATGGACCTATGATTCCAATAGCAACATTGTTGCTCAGAAGACTACGGCAGGCAATGTTATCACACAAACATTCGATGCCCGCAATCGTAAGCTAACGCAGACTTATCCCGTGACCGGAGGCACTTCGACAATCACGAATACCTATGATATTATGGGCCGGGTGATCACTACAACCGAGGCTGGTACGTCGTTGGTTTACGCCTATGACAACTTAAGTCACAATATCAGCTTTACCGACCAAGCGGGCCTTACCAGCACCTATACATATGATAAAGTTGGTAATCGGACTAGTGCCTCTTACCCCACAGGAATAACCGTCAACAGCTTTTATGATTCCAGTGATCGATTAATTACACTTAAAGATACGGGAAGCGCTACCCTGGCAACCTATAATTACAACACGCTCAGCCAATTGACGGGTGCCACGCTGGCTAATGGGACTTCCGTGAGCTATGCCTACGACAAAGCAGATCGATTGACCTTGGTCGATAATACTTTCGGCGGCACGGTGGCGCGCAACTACAGCTACGTGTATGACGGCGCCAGCCGCGTCACTTCCGAAACCGAACCGCGCGGAACGATTGCCAGCGGGTATACGAATCGCAACGAGGTGAACGGCATCACCGAGCCGTCCGGATCACCTTTTGCGGATCAGAGTTTTGCCTATGACGCAGCTTACAATCGCGCGAGCTGGTCGCAGGGTACAGGAACGACGACTTACGTGGTGAATAATCTGAACCAGTACACCACGGTGAGCAGCTGCGCGGCGCCCGCGTGGAACACTGATGGGGGCCTCGCCAATTTTGCCGGTTACTCGTATACCTATGATGCGCTGCATCGGCTGACGGAGGTGGACTATTCTGGAGGCAAGACGCTTTTCGGTTACGATCCCCTTGGCCGGCGAGTGAAGAAAGTCGATTTAAACACCAGCGGCACGGTGCTGGCGACCTATCAATACCATTATGATGGCAGTGAAGTCGCTGTGGAATATCAGCCTTCGACTACATGGACGTACTATAGGAACGCCGATGGCGGCGTGCTACGCGACAGCGGCACCACCAAACAATGGTATTACCGCGATGGTCATGGAAATGTCTCGGCAGTGGCCGACAACTCAGGAAACGTGCTGGAAGCCTACGAGTACAACATGCAGGGCCAAGTCCAGATCACCAACGGAAGCAGCACCGTCCTTTCCTCTTCAGGTATCGGCAACGATTCGCTTTACTGCGCGTATCACTACGATGCGGAAACAGGCAATTATTTCTGTGAGGCCCGATACTACAGCCCGACTTTGGGTCGCTTCATCTCGCGCGACCCGCTGAGTGGAGCTGAATTTAGTCAGGGAACGAACCTCTACGCGTATTGTGATAATAACTACCTCAACGCCACTGATCCGACCGGGATGTGTAGTCAATCCAGTGGAGTTAGTCAGTACTTTGGCCGTCTCGGCCAAGACCTACTGGGTGACGTGGAGGCTCCCTGGAATGATGGGCAGCTCATTGGGAATTCCTTAGCGCATGGGACATTCTTTTCTGACATCGGAACTGGTGCGGAGGCCTTGCCGGGTACCTTAGCCAGAGGATGGAACGCCCTAGGTAGTATCGGAAGCAATCCGCAAGGATTGGCTGATGTTACCAACGTTCTAGCTCTGTCAGCCGCAGGAGGCGCAGTTGGCATGACGGGAAGAGGAGGGACGCTAACTGCTGCGGAAAGAACTCAGATTCAGGCAATTTCCGATAATTACAATACAGCAATCGATGTGGTCGGCAGCCGGGCCGCTGGAAAGGGTAGAAACATCAATACAGACCTTCCCGTGGGAAAGGGGCCGGGTACGAGGAGCGATATTGACTTTCGCGTTGATGCTAGCCACCCTCAGGTTAATGCGTTGATTGCAGATTTGAGAACTGTTGGAAACGGGGCAGGCAGGGCGAGTACTAGATTTAGCACAACAGCCCGACCCACGAGGCCGCCCTTTATCCGGTTTACGCCTAGTAGCAAATGATGGAAATAATAAGGGTCTTACAATGCCACAGGAAAACAAAGATTTTCTGAAACGTGCTTCCGAATATTGGAGCGAAGGACGGCCACTGGATGCGGGTCGCTTGATATTCAAGAGCGTGCCAATAAATGATAGGCCGGCTTGGGCTGCACGCATTTTAAGAGAAGTAGTTGAACGGACCGGAACTAAGGCTCAACCGATAGAGCACATTCTTCAGTTGGCTAGTGTTCCCGATAGGTGGAAGGAGGCGCATCGCGCATTTTCTGAGGCTAGAGACATGACCTTGAAGTTAGAAAAGGCACATTTTCGTTCCCGTAGTGAAAAGCTATTGCTCCCGCACTTGCTACTCGCTGAGTTGGTTGCAAAGGTAACCTATAATGCAACGAATCCTGATGATGAGTTTGACGAGGATTCTGGATGGTGGATTGCTGTGTGTCTCAAAGACATTCTTGATTCAGTGAGTGATAGCGCATTTTCGGAGAAAATGTGGCAGGTGCTCTGCAATGAAAGTGAAGGGGCAACCAAATGAAAATGATAGGCAATGTGCGACCTACCAGTTGATGCGGCCAAGGCCGGTTAAAAAAAGGAGTAACATTCCAATGATAGTAAGGGAGTGTTATGACAGAAGAGAAGATCGAAGTTGAGAAGACATCGACTCGTAAGCCGAGTCCGAAAAGCCGGGCCGAAGTGGTCTATCCGCACGAGCTTAGTCTCAAGGCTCAATGCGGTGAGGCTTCATTCGGAAGACAGCATCTGTCGAGACGTGATTGGCCGGGAGTTAGGAGCGAGTGAAGATGTAGCTCCTCGAACACAATCCTAATCCTAGGCGTTACGAGATATTCTCAGATTCAGTCCCGGGATGATAGTTTGCAAGAGTTGGGGCAGGCAGCTTCAAGAGGGTGCCCGCGTGACGCCTACGGCAGCTTGGCAGTTGTCGACGCTGCCATCGCGTGTTCGCATGGCCATGAAGAGACAGTACGCGTATGCATCAACGGGTAGGAGCAACTGGTCGCGGACTCCCGCTTTGACGTCTTAACACTCTTGAAAGCCGTAGATGATTCCTGACTTGTCTTCCTTGAGACGCAGAAGTCCGACCAGGAGCGTTTCTCCGCGGTAGGTATAGCGCCAACCGCAGCTCGCAGGAGGAGTATCTATGACCTCAGAATCCTCCACGATCTCCGCAATAATGTCGTCGATATCTGCTGGCAATGATCCTTCGAGACGTCTCAGTAATGTAAGCGTCCAATAGAGCTCCACTAGTTGAGGAGATTGGACATGTTGTACGGTAGTGGCCGTATGACACGTTCCGATGAAGTGGTCGATGGGATCATCAAGCAGGACAAGCGCGGGCGGATGCGGGTGACGCGGCAGCGGCGCGAGGAACTGCTGATCGAGTTCGACCGCAGCGCGATGACGGGTCGACAGTTTGCCGCGTGGGCCGGGATCAAGCACTCGACTTTTGCCAACTGGCAGCGGCTGCGTCGCAAGGCTCCGTGCCCGGCGTTGCCCGCGCCCGAGGGGCAAGGCAGCGGCGGTCCGCGTTGGTTGGAAGCGGTGGTGGATGGTCCGCGGAGAGGGGGACCGGCGGCACGTTCGGTGGTGGGATTGATCGTGCAGGGGCCGGGTGGACTGCGGCTGGAGTTATCCGGCGAGGATCAAGTGCCACTGGCGGTGCGGCTGCTGCGCGAACTGGGGTGGAAGCCGGAATGCTAAGCTTTGCCGGCAGCTTGCGGATTTACGTGTCGGTCGAGCCGTGCGACATGCGCAAGGGCTTTGAGGGACTGGCCGGGCTGGTGACGAAAGCGCTGAAAAAGGACCTGCGTGGCGGAGCGCTTTTTGTTTTCAGCAACCGGCGGCGGACGCGGCTCAAGGTTCTCTACTTTGACGGAACGGGCACCTGGCTGATGACCAAGCGGCTGGAAGAGGGCTCCTACTCGTGGCCCCAGGGAGAACAAAAGGTCATCCGGCTGCGACCGGAAGCCTTCGCCATGCTCACCGACGGGATCGATTTGCGCGGAGGCAAATTGCGGCCTTGGTACAACCGGCTGGAGATCGAAACCACCTCTGAAGATGCGATCAAAACGGCGTGAGAGTTGCTTATAGAAAAGCGCGTGACGGAGCTGAGCAAAAGAGAACTTTTAGCGATTATAGAAAAGCAGTCGGCCCAGCTCAAAAAATACGAAACGATCATCGAGCGGCAGGCCCAGCGCATCACGGAGCTGGAAACCGAGAACACCCTGCTGCGGCAAAAGGTGGACCTGCTGGTGCGACGGCTCTTTGGGCCAAGCAGCGAAAAGCTCGACGCGGCGCAGCTCGATTTATTTTTAGCCCAGACGGAGGGCGCGCCGGGAAAAGCGCCCGCCTCCTCGCTCGCGGAGGAGGCGCAACCCCAGCGCAGCCGTCATCGCCCCGGCCCGAGAGAAAAACGATTGCCGGACGATCTGCCCATCGTTGAAGAGGTGATCGAGCCCGACGAGGTCAAAGCCCAACCGCAACAGTGGCGCTGCATTGGCCAGGAAGTCAGCGAGCAGCTCGACTATGAACCGGCCCGGTTCTTGAAGCGCCGGCTCATTCGGCGCAAGTACGTCTCCAAACAGGATCGCGAGGCAGCGCCGGTGATCGCTCCACTGCCCCCGATGCTCCAACAACGTTGCACCGTGGCGGCGGGACTGCTGGCGCAGATCATCGTCAGCAAATACGTGCACCATCTTCCGCTCTATCGGCAGGAACAGATGTACTGGACGGCGAACCGGGTCTGGCTGCCCCGGCAAAACCTGGCCCATTGGATGGGACTGGCCGCCGACTGGTTGCGGCCGATCTACGAAGCGATCCGCACCGGCGTGATGGCGGGAGGCTATGTGCAGATCGACGAAACGCCCGTGTCGTTCCTGGAGCCGGGAAACGGCAAGTGCAGGACCGGCTACTTTTGGACCGCCTCGCGTCCCGGTGGCGATGTGGTTTACCACTGGCAAACCGGACGAGGCGCGGCCTGCCTGGACAACGTACTGCCGGTCGATTTTAAAGGCACCATCCAGTGCGACGGCTACTCAGCGTACGCCAGCTTCGCCCGCAAAAGGCAGGAGATCAAACTGGCGGCCTGCTGGGCCCACGTACGGCGCAAGTTCCACGAGGCACGCGAGCAAGACCCGCTGGTCGCAGCGTGGCTCCTGCGCCAGATCAATCATCTTTATCGTATCGAGCGAAAACTACGCCGGGCCAAGAGCGGTCCTCAACTCCGTGCGGCCATGCGTGCTCACCAGGCCAAACCGGTTTATGCCCGGCTCCATCGCGTGCTCACCCGGCTTAAACTCAAGCGCCGCCACTTGCCGCGCAGCGCCATGGGGCTGGCTCTCGATTACGCGCTCAACCTTTGGCCCCAACTCGGCGTTTACCTCGACGATGGCCGCGTCGAGATCGACCAGAACTTGGTGGAAAATGCGATCAGGCCCACCGCCCTCGGCAAGAAAAACTGGCTCTTCATCGGCGATGCTGAAGCCGGCCAACGCAGCGCCATCCTCTACACGCTGGTCGAATGCTGTCGGCGACTGAGCTTCGATCCCTATGCCTATTTGCGCGACATCCTCACGCGCTTACCCCACGCCACCAACCGGCAGATCGATCAACTCACGCCGAGCGCCTGGGCCGGTCAAACACGGCTGTTCCAACGCGCCGCTTAACCCGTAGTAGACGTGTGGCACGTCCCATCATGTCCCACCTGTACCATCCGCCCCTCGTCAAGAGGCACTACGTTGGACGCTTACTCAGTAATGCCGACTTTATACGATTATCCTCCTCAGCGCTGTAGGCACGAATCGCTCTTTGGTAGTCGGGATGTTGGCGCAGTTCTGCACTTTTGTCTTGCGAAGCATTTCCGTTCATCCGCAATGATTCTCGCATATGTGGCGTGGTTCGCGAACGCCAAAACGAAATTCACCGGCATCTTATCCATTCCTATTCCCCGAAGCGCGCAGACTGTTGGCATTGGATTTTGCAACGGAGATGGGTGAGTTCATCATTGAGATCGTTGACGATCTCGACGGGATGCCGCTCCTTGGCAACGCGCTTGGCCAGTCCGCGCGCGAGCGGTTCGAAATAACAGATGCGGGTCGGAATAAGGCGAAGGTTTTTTTTGAGGAGGCGGCTCTTGCCGCCGGGCCAACGGAGAGAAGGACGAAAGGGTTTCTTGGAAATGGGGAGCGGCGCCGACCGCTTGACCGGCTGCGACAGGAGCGAGGTTTGGAGACTGGTCAGCCTGGTTATGTAGGCTTTCCTGTTCGTCGGGGCTTCGTCCGGCGACCCAATCAAAGCCGCGTTGGGCGTGAGAGGCCGCCGACACGATCATGGTAGGGTCATCCTTAAGTTTCTTGATCCACGATTGAAGATAGGCGGCGGAATTTTCAAAGCGGACAGAATCAAGAATACCGGCGTCATTGGACAGGAAGGCCGCGCCGAGCTCGGCAATCAGCTCCTCCTTGGAATATCGTTCGGAGCCGAACCTGACGACATTGGTGATCCCTTCGCGGTCCAGTCGCGAAGCGTGGCCGGTGGCGTGGGTCATTTCGTGGAACAGCGTGTGAAAATAATCCTCCGAACTGTGGAAGGTCGCTGGTGCCGGCATGCGGATGAGGTCTTCGGTCGGGGAATAGGTTGCCGCGAAACCCTCGTTCCTGACGGGGCAAAGCTTGGCCTCACGTACGAGGGCCTCGGCCCGATCCAAACGTCGCAGGGGCGTTGGTGTAGGGGTGGGGCCGGACGTGGAAGTCGGAGAGCTGATGCCCTCGGCCTGCTCGAGGTTGAAAACATTCGACCAGCGGATGAAAGGGATGTAGGCAGGGCGTCCCTTCGAGGTAAACACGGGATTGCCGTTGCCATCGCGTTTTGCCAGAAATTTATAGTAGATGACGGGCGAAGACTTTTCGCCCTTGCGCACGTAGCCGCCGAGCTCATGAGCCTGCCGAAAGGTCATCCAGTAGGGAGATCCAAAGGTGGCTGAGCCGAGAGTAAGGGCATTGATGCCCCGGTAGGCTTTGCCAGAAATGAGGTTGGCGGCACTTTGCCAGGTGCGCTGCCACGGCACGCAGCCGGCACGGAGTTGTTCAATGAAGCGCTCGGTAATGGCGGCGTGGATGTCTTTCATAATTCGACCTCGCTACGGGCGGCGGTGATTGCGAATTGGGCCTCCTCGAGGCAAATCCCAAAGTGGCGGGCGAGATGTTCTGACAGAGGTTTTCCCTCGAAGATACCGGTGAGAAGTGGCGTGTGTTCGGCGACCGCGCCTGCATCGAGAAGGTTCCAAAAGCAGTCTTGGGTGAGAAATGTACCAACGTCATTCATGATTTTCGTCTACGCTTGAGGCGCGCCTTGCGGTTTTTGTACTCGGTATTCCGAAAAATGGTGTAGGATGCCTTGTCCATCCACTTCTCGCTGTCGCGCAGGCGGCGCAAGCGGGAGTAGTTATACAGCTTGGTCGCCTTGCGACTCGGCTTCCCGGTGGGCGTGAGCAGCTTTCGTCGGGTCAGGAAGGGAATCTCGCGAGCGGGGAAACCTAAGTACCACGCAGTTTGCTGAACCGTGAACCGTCCTGGCAGATGGAGGAGACTGAGGAAGTCGATCTGTTCTTGATTCATACATTCGGTCGTTCCGGTTCCAGACCCCTCTGGAATCCGCCCGGGTTGGTATGCCCCTCAAGGCGCAAAAAAGACCTTCGTATCGGCCTCTTTAGTCGACCCAAGGGATTGAGGTATTTCTTATTGAACTCTTCTAAACGGAAATGGTTGTATTTATAACTAATCGGTCAACTACAAAACGTGTTAAGCTTCAAAGACGAGGGCGGTTCGCGTCGCATTGACGCGCAATTTTGCTGAACTGACTGGTTGGTCATGACGGAGTACGTGGTGAGCCAAAGGTGCTCTAATGTATTTCTCCATGGCCTTCTTCAGGGGCCGCGCCCCGAGGTACTTATCAAACCCAACTTGCAGCAAGAAGGATAATACATCCTCCTCAAAATCAACGACATGACCGCGCGTGGCGAGAAAACGCCTTTCCCTCTCGAGATTCATCCGGGCGATCTCTACTTGCACCTCGTAGGGAAGCTTGCGGAACACGAGTTTTGCGTCGATTCTTCCGAGAAATTCAGGCCGGAAAGCAGTCGCCACCTGAGCCAGGACGTGCTTTTCGATTTGGGTGAAATTGAGGTGTTTCGCCCGCAAAATATCGAGAGCGCCGAGATTGGAGCTGAAAATAATGTAGAAGCCGGATAGGTCGAAAGTGCGGCCCGCGCCGCAAGTAACTCGTGCCGCATCGAGAATGGAGAGCTGGACATCGACGACATCGGCATGGGCCTTCTCGATCTCATCGAAGAGAATGACGCCCTGTGTATGCTGCCCTAAAACATTGCCGAGACGGCCTAAGTGGCCGGACTGGTCCCCGATGAAATTTTTGATCGCATCATCAGCGGCAAATTCCGCCATGTCGAAACGGAAAGGCTCTCTGTCGTGGTAGAGATGACAAGAGAGCACGCGGGCCAGCTCGGTTTTGCCGACGCCGGTTGGCCCGACAAAGAAAAAGGAACCTTTGGGTCTGCCGGGGGTGGCGAGACCGGTTTCGCCGATAACCACGCGCTCGACAACGACGGGAACAACGTGGTCCTGACCCCGGATAGCTTCACACAGTTTTTCTTCGAGATGATGGAGATGGGCGAGAGCGGTCATGGGCAAATTAGGCGGTTACGAGCGGCGGCACAGCTGTAGGGAGTGCCTGCGACCCCGCATTGCGGAGTTTGATGGCGACCGCAGGATCGTAGGGTTGGCCCTCAGCACTAATCGGGACGGCTGCTGCCGGGCCGGTCATTCTTTGAGTGAAGCTGGTGAACGGAAGGAGCGTTCGTTGATAACCCTTCTCGCAGTGGCGAATGATACACTCTGAACCGCGAGGATGTTTCTTGAGATTGCGGAGAACGTGGGGCTTCAAAAACGGCTCCTCCTTCTCCTGATACGACCGTGAAGTGGAGAAGCCGTTGTATTGCCGGGAGACCGTGCGGGAGGTCTTTTCGAGTGTGCGTTCGCCGATGCGCTTGGCCAAAATCTCAGCGTCTTCCTGGTTGGTCTGACAGAAGGCGATTTCATTGCCGAGATTGTCAACCAGCGTGTTCTTGATGTCCTTCCCTAGCGGCGGGACAAAGGAGCGCTCCGTTTGCGTCGAGAAAATCGCACAGCCCTTGGCTTCGCGGATTTGATCGACCTGATTGTGGTCCGCCATGCCCAACTCGCTTTTCGTCACGACGCGCTGGGCCTCGTCGGCCCATAGTACGTTCAAGTTGCGTTTGGCGAGATCTTCCTCGCTCAGGTTGAAGCGGCTTTTAATGTGAGCGTACCACGCAATCTTCATCAGCGTGTTGAGAAAGCCTCTTTCCGCGTCGAAGCGTTGGGGAATGGAACAGCAAAAGATTTTGCCTTGGTCGGTCATGCTGAAATCAACCGTGCTGCGGGGCTGGCCGAAAACGGCGGCGATGTCGGGGTGCTGATAGAAGAAGAGAATGTTCAGAATGGTGGACTTCACGCCGGATAATTCCTCCTCGGCCAGCGCGAGAAATTTCTCGGTGAAGTGATTGAAATAGACGGCTCCGGCTGGCGTGTTGAGGGAACGAAGCCTGTCCATGTGATGCAAGAGCCGCAGAGGCGATGTCAGAAGCTCGTAGACCAGCGGCAGGGTCGGGATTTCGCCGAGCAGGCGTAGGGCGTCAATCCCCATGCCGATATGAAGCTTCGCCTGCTGCGTGAAATGGTCGGACGAGCCTCCCGTACCCACAGCCCCGCGGGCCTGGGCCACGTCGGTCAGAAGTTGAGCGTAACTCGACCCTGGAATAAGGGGGTTCTCCAGCCAGTTGAAGACGTAGCGCGGCCGCCAATCAGACGATGCGTCGTCGGGCCGCACCTGGAGCAGTATGATATCATGGGCGCGTCCAAAGCTCGCCGCCATTTTAAGGAGCATCCGGTAGAACAATCCTTTTTGGTCGATGCAAAGGCCGCCCCAGCCGCGCACGTTGGCGAAAAGCTGAGCCATGATGTTGGCGATGCCCGCCGCCGTTTTACCGGAGCCGGTGCGTCCGGTAATGAGCCAGTTGCGGGAGAAATCCTCGATGTTCCACGTCAGCGAACCTAAGCGGACGATCACGTCCGAAGAGGCGGTGACTTTCCCAGAGGATGACAGAAGCAGGGTGGAAAGAGCGGCGGACATGCCGGCGGCAATGGCCTGGTCAACAAACCGGTCGGTGAACATGGAGGCACCGAAATAGCCGGTGCCGGCCGCCAGTCCGATGACGCCTGCGTTCGCTAGCTGGGATGAGAGGCTGGAGTTCACGTTCGCTTTCATGGCCAGCAGAGACGAGCGATCCAATCAAGGAGAGCCTTGCGGTTGCCGTCATCGGCGCAGTTCATGAAGGCGATCAAATCGAAACGCCATCCCTTGGTAACTGCGTAGCTGTGGCTCCAGACGTTGAGAATGAAGAGAGCGCAATGCATCTCGCCGGAAGAGGCACGTTCAAAAAGTTTATGAAATTCGTCGGGATCAAATTCGTTGGCCCGGTCGAGCCAGCGGTGAACCTTGATGGCGAGACAGGGAAAACTCCTGATGAGGGTAAAGATGACCATGTCCGGCGTCGGCTCGCGTTTGGGGGCGGGAATAATCGCGGTCATGGGAAGAGGTTTTCGGTTAGGGCCACACCTCAATGGCGAGCCCCTCGGGTGAATTGACCGGCTGCGCCGCCTTATGCGCGCCCGGCAAAATCAGATACCAGGCGGTATCGTCTGGGCTCCTTTCGACTTGCAGCGTGATTCCGGCGGCCAACAGATGAGTAAGCGCAACCGTGTCGATGGCGGAATCAGCTTCCATGTGGGCGACGCGGTCCTGATAGGCGGCCTCATAGGCATGGGAGAGATGCACCGCGCCAAAGCAAAGAATCATGACGGCAACGGCGGTGCTGATTGATCCGGTAACGACCCACGCCACCGGATTTGAAACCGTGGCGGTCACGGTGGAAATGATTTGCGCGAGCCATCCCAAGAATTTGCTTTTAGGTTTAGGGGGCGCTGCGTTTGCGACCGGCTCGGGTGGCGGCGGCAATGGCTCTTTGGGGGACTGGTGGATCGCCACGAGATTTTCGAGCCGTTGCAAGGGGTCGTTCAGGGCCAACAGCAGTCCGTGGAGTTGCGGGTCGATCTTGCCCATGATCGCTTCAGGCAAGTTTTTTAGGTCATTGATAAGCTTTGTGGTCAGGTCGGCGTGCAATGTCGCTTCCTGAATAAAATTGCGCGCGGGCTTTTTGCGCTCGTGCTCATACAACTGGGCGAGTGCGAGAAAAACCGGATGGTTGACGGCGAAACCGGAACCATCGAGTTTCGACCGGCATCCCTCGCGGAATTCCTCGGGCAAGGCGGCAAGGAACCGCTCGTACTGCGTCGCAGGAACCGGCTCGGGTGCGGTTTCAACTGGAGCTGTAGCTGTGGGTTTGGCGCTCATGTCTTGGTTTTTGGTCTATTGGGTGAAACGTGTTTGCAGAGGTGGTGAAAGAGATGCTGCTCTCTGTCCTCGACGATGAGGTGATGCGAGCCGTAAAGGACTTCCGTAACGGCAACCGATTCGTCGCCGGTCGCGGCGCGGTGGAGGAAGCCGGTGACCAGAGTCGGGTTGAAGACGAAATTCTCAATGATGAGGTAGGCGCTGTTGTAGTGTCTTTCTGTCTGACCAGTGAGTGATGGCTGCGGTGCTGAAGCGGCGGGAGAGGTGGTTGGGGAAGCAGGTGTCATGGAAGGTTTGCGTTAAAAGCCGCGATGCGCCCTCGTGGGTTTGACGGCGGGTTTGATCGTGACTGTGGGTTTCGGCGCGCGAATTTTCACGGCAGGCGTGGCCACCTGAACAGGGGCTTCGGCGGTGGCAGTTGCGGTTGCATAACGAGAGCCGAATGCGCGCCGCCGCGAGGTCCAGTAATCGGAACTTTTCTCGTAACGCCGTTGCTGCAACTGCCGCAGTTCGCGGAAAAGCGTCGCGGTGTGTGCCTGCTGCATGAGCCGAAGCCATTTCGGTTGTCGCAACTGAAAGATCGCGGTGAGCCGACGGCCCTTGGTCGCGTCGCGAATGGCCGCCCGCTTTGCTGCAATCTGCCGGTCGAGGGCAACAACGGCGGTCCGCTTTTGTTCAAGTTGCGCGTCGATGGGCGTGACTGGTCGAAGATCGCTTCTCGTGCGGGCCGTATGGCTTTGGCGTGGGGCATAGTAAATCCGGTCGGATTGGAAATTATTTTTGAGATGGGCCGCCTCCTTCGGCTCGGAAAGTTCCTTCAAGACCTGGGCGGCGCGTCGCCGCGCGGTTTCACGAATGAATTTGAGTTGGTTCTTGTGGCGCGACTTTGCCCCGCGCTCGGCAAGTCGCTGCAACTGCTCGCTCATGCCAACAAATTCTCCATTGCGCGTGCGAGGATGAAGAAAGACGTGGGCGTGAAGATTATCGGTGTCGTGGTGAAGCCCGTAGGTGTAGCCAATGGAATCACCGTCATGAAAATTCTCGTGAAAGGAGTGGAAAGTACGCTCAACGATTCCCTTAAGCACCATGTCGGGATTGCGCCCGGCCTGCACGATTGCGTCGTGAAATTCCTTCGACATGGAAAAGACCAGCCGGTGATGGCTGATTTCGGTAGGCTGGCTTTGACGGGCGTGTTCGCTCCATACCCGACCGAGGCGCTGAATAATTTGCCGCGTGGAAAGCGAGGCCGGATGGGTGAAGGTTCCGTTGGGATTCTGTGCGACGCGATCGTGAAGAAATCCGCGCACATGAATTTTGCCGAGGTCGTCCTTCGCGAGATAAGGCAATCCCTCCCAAGGCTTGGGTGTGTAGACCTCGCCCCGCTTTTGGGCCGCGACGCGGTCGCATCCGATCTTGAATTCGGAGGTTTCGTCCTGATAACGAAAATCGGCGGGGCTGGTCCATGAGTCCATTTTGATGACGTTGACGGCCTTCTGGAGGGCGATGGGTTTCACGATGGAAGTAGCAAGTCGAGGATTCGTTCTGTGCGGAGAGCGATGGTTTTGAGCAGATCCTTCTCGTCGTCGTTACGCTTGCGGGAAAGCGCAAGCTCGACCGCGCGCTGGATGGCGAGGTTGGATTTGACTCCCCACTTGGCGGAGAGAAGTTTCACGCGTCCCTTGAAGCCGTCGTTGACGGTGAACTCGATGCGATTGGGGTTCTTTTTCATTGCCTGGTCATGCGAAAAGTTTCGCCGTTCCCGGCGCCGCAGCGGGCTTGCCCGCGGAGGTGCCCGGCCTTGGGCCGGCACAATTTCCCCGGGTGTTTTTGGCTGGAGCCAAAAAGCCGGGAAATTGTGCTATCCTGCGTTCCGACATAACCCCGCATATCAGCGGTCCGGTTAGGCTCACCGAAGGCCGGTTGCTGCGGTCGAGGATAGCGGCTCACAGGCGCCTCCCGTGGCGCTGGCGGGGTGCCGAGCGCAGGTCGTCGTTCCAATCCTTGCCCGCCGGCAGGGTCCGGCTGGGCTGGCGGTCGTCAGGGTAAAGCAGGGCGTAATTCTTCCGGCAGCGTTGCCACCCGGCGTGTCCGGGCTGGTCGTTGTCGAAGCCAACGGTCAGTTCCCAGCGGCGTTCGTGAGCCGTGTCGAGGACGGCCTTGGACGCATGGGAGCCGGACATCGCCAGAATGACGGTTTCTCGGGGCTGCCTCAGTGCGGCATAGCTGATGGCGTCGATGGGAGCCTCGACCAGTATGGCTTGGTTGGCTTGGAGCGCATCGCCGAGGCCAAACCACGCTCCGGCCTTTTCCCCGATGGAATAGGCGTACCCCGGCCCGGCGCTGACGTTACGGATGGTGGCTCCCCGAACCTCGCCTAGCAGGTTGCGATGCACGAAGCAGATCCCGGTCAGATTAGGATAGCCTTGGGAAAACGAGGCATAGATGTCGCCGTTGGCATGGAGTTGCTTTACGACGTGGGCGGGAAGATGACGGGCTTGGACAAGATAGGATTCAGCGAGCGGCCAGCGGGCGTCATCCCGAATAGCATGGATGGCGGCTTGGTCGGCGAAGGTCGCTTTTGGCGAAACCGGCTTGGCCGTTTCTCGGACGGGGATGTTCGTTGCTGTATTTGGATCGAAGCTAGATAACCAGCCAATCGCGTCGCGCAATGCCCGGTCGGAAGCCGAGCGTGGGTCTACCCCATATTTGAGATGGAGAATCAAGTCGATGGCTCCCCGTCCGCCCAAGGAAGCGGCATTGTCGAACCACAAGCTGCCCTTGCTGACCACGATGTTGAACTGATGGTTCTTGTACCGGACGGTGGTGCCCTCTCGCTTGGGCAGAAGACCATGGCAGGTCAAAAGCTGGCCGAGGGACATTTCCCTTACCTGCTCGAGATCGGGGGTAGGCACCATAAGTCGAAGGACTTGGACAAAGTGAGAATCAGACCCGTGACGGCTTGAGCCGCATTAGCCAGGACAAGAGCAGGCCGCCAGATACTAGCAGCGCGGATGTGGAGAGCTCTGGTACGGTCGAAAGGTCAGATTCCTCGGGAGTCGCGTCGAGGGTCAAGTTGTCGAAGGCGGCGAGGTAGAGAGCCGTCGACTGGGGCATGGCTTCTAGTTGAATTGTTAGATTTTCGCCGATAACGGAACCGGAACCTGGGCTGTCGTAGGTGAGAGTAAAATCCTCGAATGTGGCGTTGGGAATGGTGCCGTTGGGCACCACTTGGGTTGCCAGCGGCGTGCCATCACTCAAAAGACTGAAAGACACGGGACCGGGTGAACCATAAGGGATCGTGTCGGGAGCCGACACGTTGCCGAGAGCGACAGTGAGGGTGTATTGAGTGGAGGCGGCAATGGTTCCGAGTGATGCGGCGGAAGTTAGCGTGGAGGCAGTGTCTAGTTTGTAGTTGGCGAGGGCGGTAAAGTTGTTCCCGGAGGTGGCCGGCGGAGCGGTCGCAAAGTACGAGGTGATGGTCTCCGTACCGTAACCGTCGCCCAACCCGAGATTATCGGTCCAACCCGGGATAAGACCGGTGGTAGTGCCGGTTCCCGTGTATGTGCTGGGAGATTCAAATGACGCGTTGGGGATATTGATCAGCGTGGCGTGAGCCGTCGTTCCGGCGCACACCAGAGATAGCGCCGCTACCGTTATTATGGTCGCCACTGTCCGACGACGAACGAGATAAGCAAGAGTCAATAAGCCCCCGAGCATAAGGGCGCAAGTGGACGGCTCGGGAGCGACCGCAATGCTGGTGGCGTTGAGGGTGACGTTGTCAAAGGCCGGTCCAACGCCGAGGCCTGATATTGGCAGAGAGGCCAACTGAATCTCGAGATTCTCGCCAATGATCGAGCCGGAACTCGGCGTCTGAAAGGTCAGGCTGAAGTCTTCAAAGGTGGCATCGGGGACCGTTCCGTTTGGTACGGTGTCGGTAGCAAAGGCAATACCGTTGGCCAGCAGACTAAAGGAGACATTGCCGGGAGAATGGTTCGAGACAGAATCACTTCCGCCCACATTTCCAACCGCAACCGTCAGGGTATATTTGGTATTGGCCTCAATGGTTCCCAGAGAGGCGGCGGAAGTGATGGTATCGGTTTTCCCCGCGACATCATTAAACATGAAGGCGTAGTTGCTTCCGGATGCGGCGCCTTCCGAACTAAAGCTCTGGCTGATCGGGGCGGTTCCATAAAGGTTGCCACTCTGGGAATTGAATACCCAACCGGATATAGGAGCTCCATCGCCTTCAGTCGGTGTCGTGGGGTTCTCAAATGAGGCGTTCGGGATTGTTATGGGGGTTGCTTCCGCCGTGGTCGCCGCTAACGCGAGGAGAGCTAGCGCGTAACACGGGCCAAGGCGCCTAGGGCGCACCGTCGAGGGGTGATTAACGGAGAGGATGTTTGTTTTTGAGAGGAGGTTCATGGGTTGGTGTAGAGTTGGCGGTTAAAAGGGTGTGAGGGACCGAGCGAGGGGGTGACGGTGGGAGGCCGTCAACCTTCTGCTGCTGTTCGCGTTCGTTGCGCAGTGCGATTTGATAGCTGCGGGTCGCGCCGGCTTTCAGGTCCTCCGGCTTGGGGTCGGACATTGGGGGAAACTCCCCATTCCGGTAGATCGCCGTGTAAATGGCCAAGAGTCGGGCCGCGTTCTCGACGCTGTGGCGGGCGAAATCCTGCTCGGACGGGAATTCCCGCTTTGGATTTTGGCCGATGCGGGCGGTCCATTCACCGGCCCAGCGCATTTCGTGGTGAATGGCTCGGCAGAGGACCGTCAGCAGTAAGTTTTCCGAGAAGCAGGGAATTTCCAGGGCGAGCCTGCGTCCCTTCGGCCGCTTCGTGGAAATGGCGGCCACTTCGGGCCAAAGATCATCTGGGACGGGAGGAAGAGCGTTGTCTCTCATGATCACAAACGAAGTTTTGTGCCCTGGCCGGGCACCTTTTTTTTGAGCTGGCAAAACAGTTCATCGTTGAAGCCTGGCTGCTCCGCCTTGAGGACTTCGATTTCGTGTTGGAGAACGATCTCGTTTTTCATGGCGACTCGATAGGACCGCGTTGCCGCGGTTTTGAGCTGGTCAGAAGATGGCAATAACAACGCCTCCTTTGCTGAGAGTTCGCCGCGAACCATCCTGTAGGATTGAAGAAGGCGTGCTGCCGACTCAGCGTGAAACCGGGAATGAAACCTGAGTTCGACCGCCCGCAGATGAAGCTCGTGAGGCCGCATATATACCGCAGTCAGCACGGCGCGGGCGGCGTATTCGCCGGCGCTTCTCATCTCCGCGTGAACGGCGCGGCCCAAAATTCCTGCCACCCCGGGCATCGAGGCCGGGAACGCCTCGCTCGGCAAAGCCTGAGCCGACGAATTGGGCGACGGAACCCTCGGCCAGAGGTCGTCCGGCACGGGAGGCAGAGATTCAAACGGGCTGTCGTTCACGGCAGAGTAAAGGAAACCGGGGTTCGAACCCGGCATAAGTTCAGAGCCTGTATCCAACCGTTTTCGCGTTGCGGACGGTGCGGCCTACCTGGCTCATCTCGGCATAGAGCGCGTCGTTGTACTTCGGGCTGTTGATGTGAGTGCCGCGTTCCGCGACATTTAACTCGGCGATCTTGACCAGTTGCGGGTCCTGCTTTCGTTCCCCCTCGATCTTGGCCGTGGTGATATTGAACCGGCGTTCCTGCACCATGCGGGTGAGGGTTTCTTTCCGCTCCAGCTCCGTGCGGGTGAATTTTCCCACGACATCGACCACGTCGGGGCGGGCAACCTTGTACTCGCCGAGCGTCACGATGCTGGGATCAAGCCGGCCGCGATTGCGGTCCTGGTCCATGTGACGGTTGAGACGACGGTCCCGGAGCTGATCGTCGGACAGCTTCGCCATGTCATTCATCCAGCCGGTTTCTTTTTTCATGGTTTCGTCGATAGCCGCCTCGATAGCCGGATGCGTTTTCCGCTTCTCGGGCTGCTGCGGCAGCGGAGGCGGCTGGCCCATCGCTGTCCTCTCGGCCATGAAGGCATTGTTGCGTTCGTTGAACTGTGCCAGCTCCTTCATTTGCTGCTCGGAGTTCTTGATTTTGCCGATGCGTTGGAGTTCAGCCTGCTGGCCGCCTCCGTCAAACCAGCGCTGGGCTGTCATCATCTCTTCGGGTGTCTCGGTTGTTGTTGCCATAGGATTTGTTATTAAGGTGTTTCGGCCCCCGCTTTCGGCATGTGCCGCGGTGGGGGGCCGCGGTCGAGTCATCGACCTTGTTTATCGAACCGCTGGGCTTACGGCGCCCAAAGGAGGAGGCGTGGCGGGTGTTGTCGCCGCAGGGGGAGACGGTGAACTCTTTTCGCCGGACCCTTCGCTTTCGTCCAGCGTCCCGTCACGCACAGCTTTCTTGAGACTTTTCAATTCGGTGATTTGCCGGAGCAAGGCTCGCTGCTCGGAATCGGCTCGGGTGAGCACGAATTCGTCGAAGGCGTCGTGCTGGCCGAGAAAATCCTCGATGATCGAAAGGAGGACGGTTTGCGGGGAGTCGTGCCACTCGGGTTTGAGGCGGCGCGATTCGTTGACGATCTCGATGAGCGTGTCGAGGTCGTCCCCGACAATGGTAACGGAGAACGTGCGGGACGGGATTGGATCGTTGACTTTAGGCATTGGATTTTAGGTTTGAGGGTTTCCCTCCTCCTGCTCGGGTTCGGGCAGGTCGAGTTCCGGGGCTTCCTCCGGGCTGGGTGAAGCGGCCTGCTTCTTCCTGGAGGGAACAAGCTCAAGGATTTCGTCGGCCCAGATGAAGGTGTGATAAGAACCGGTCTTCAGATTTTGGTTTTGGTCGAGCCGGCCCTTGACGGTGAAGAGCGTTCCGGTATCGAGGGCTGTAGCTTTATCGACAATCTCGCGCCCAAATTTGACGGCGATGGCCCATTGTTTGGGGGAGACGTCGCTGTGATGGATCGCCCACACGTCGATGAGTTCCGGTCCGCCCGCGTCGTTCTTTACCAAGACGCGCGGCGAGCGCAGGGCGCGGAGTTGGATTTCGAGGGTGTTTTTCATGGGGTGTTCGTTTCAAAGACATGGGGCGCGGCCATATCGCCAGGGGACGGGATTTCATCGGCCGCGTTGGTCGGTGCAGCCGGTGGAGGGACCGGCTGTATGGTGATGTTGGTTTGAAAGGCAGGCTTTTCGGCGGCTATGGGCGCGCCATCGGGCAACTGCAGGAAGAGATCGAAAATCGACTCCCACCACGACGGCGTCTTGGGTGCGTTCGGATTGATCGGCGACGTGCGCGGTGGTTTCAACTCGTCGATTTCGCGTTGCAAATCTTCCAGCCGGGCGCGGAACGTGGCATTCTCCGCCACCGCATCAGCCTGCTTCTCGGCGAAGTTCTCGAGCCTTGCCATCTCCCCGGTCATCTGCGCGCCCATTGCGGCGAGCTGCTTGGACTGGTCCCGTTGCTCGGAAAGTTCGGCCTCGAACTCGGCAGTATAAGGATTGGGCGCGGCGTTCGGTTGATCCGCCGAAGTAACAGGACCGGCATTGTTGCCCTCGTCGTCCGGGGCGCTGGTCGAATCGAGGTTCCACCGTTCGTCCTGCTCGACGACCTCGACGGCATGGCCGCGATGCAACACGCGGGGATTGTTCGGGTCGATGTAATCGTTGACTTGGTAGGTGTGGACGTGGCTCGGTTCCCGGCTGCCTTGCGGCAGCGCATCGTCGGGATAAGAGGCGGATGTTGTCGTTGGCGCTTGGTGCTGACCGGCGCAGGCGGCAAGCGTGAGAACGGGAAGGATGAGGAGGAATCGTTTCATGGGATGTTAATGGGGATGGTTTTGGAAAGGGCCGCCTCGCCGCCGCCGTGCGTGGCCATCGTTGCGCCGACACGGGCCTGGCCGGCGTCGATCGTCTGCGTGATGTAGAGGTAAAAATCGGTGCCTGCCGGAACGCGGATGAAGATGCCCTCGCGCTTGACCGTGTCCGCGACCTGTTGGGCGTACAGGTTCATCGCGTTTTCGGCGCCCTGGGCACCGGCCTGCTGGAAACCGTTGTTTTGCGAGGTGATCACTGTGCCGTTGGCGGTGATGGCCGATTGCAGACCGCTTTCGGCAAAGGATTGGGCAAATCCCGCGCCGAACTGCGCGAGCAGCATTTTGATTTCTGCGAGGTTGTCGGTGCGGATTTCCTGGCCGCGTAATCCCGCTGAACCATCGGTAAGTCCCCAGCCGGAGCCATCGGGGTTAGGTGCATGGTCGAGGGCGACGCCGGTTAGTGGAAGTTCCACTTCCCGGTTATCGTTGGTCCTCCAGACAACAACCCATTGACCCTGCGAGGCAATCCGATCCTCGGCGCTATCGTTCTGCGCCATGCCATGGACTTCCGCTCCTGCGGGAATCAGGAGTTCACGAGTCGGCGAGCACAGATCTTCCAGCAGCGTGCCCACAATCGGCGTCTGGATATGGTTTGAATCGACTGTGATGAGGAGTTTGCAGCGCAAAAACCGTCCGTAGGCGGCGTAGGCCTCGCTGAGGCGCGGCGCATCGGAGAACGCGAACGCCATCGGGGAAAGCGCGATTTTCGGCGCGGGCTTCGCCGAAACTGTCGAAGCCGGTGGTGGAGCGGGCGGCGGTGGACGAAAAACCGGAATATTGTTATCGAAGGTGGTTACGCTGGACCGCGATGTCTCGGCGTCGGTAACGGCGCCATGGGCGGGCTGGGCCGGATTGGCCGGGTGCAGGTGCTTCCAATAGATAATCCCGCCGATGACCAGGGCAAAGGCGATGCCGATGAGGACGAGTCGGCCAAACTCGCCTTTCCAGAGAAAATCGAAGCGGTGGACGTTCATGCGATTAGAAGCTGATGACTTTGGGGTCGAGTGCCGGAGAGTTGTTGCCGGCTGGCGGATGCGCGGTAATCAGGTACTCAGTCCTCGGGACAAGGACGGTGAAAACATTCCGCGCCGGATCGAGGTCGTTGCGGCCTCCGTTGCGCGTGCCCGTGATCGCGAACCAAACGGAGGTGACGGACTTGGCGGGCATCACCCCGGAAGCATCGACAATTGAGGCGTCAAAAAGCGGTGAAGGATGCTGCGGGGCGGACACCCCCGGGCCGACTCGCACCGAAAGTTCCCGGCGTTGGTAGGCGATCTCATGGCCGGTCTGGTTTTGCAGGAGGATGTGGAAGACGAGCGTGTCGGGCTCATCGAACCGGAAAATGTCGCTGATTTGGACGCGGAAATCGGGATAGTCGATGAACCGGTTGGAAGTGACATGCGTGACGCCGTCGAGTTCGCCGGGATAGTATTTCTTGAGGACGGAAAAGGCCTTGGCGCGCGTGAGGCAATCAATAAGCCGGTTCGGTGAAATGTTGGAGGTCCGGGCTGTGCCAAGATTCGGATGGAAGTGAAACTCGACGGTAAGCAGCGGCTGTTCGTCGTCGGCCCGGAGGAAGAGCTGATAGACCTTCCCATCGAGAAAGACCGAAAGGGTGTCCTGAGCCTCGGGGCGGACGGCGAAGAGGGAGCAAGTGGCCGAGCCGTGATGGGCCAGCATCACGAAGTCAATGCGGTCATCCTTGCTGACATCCGGTATGGTTTGTCCTGGCTCAACAAAGGCGATGCGCGCAGCGGCGAAATTCTGCGGCGGCTCAGGGAATACGAGCGTCGTCATTCCCCGATGCAAGGCGACCGGAATTTGATAGGGCGTCTTTTCGTCGAGGGCGAAGCTGCGCAGGAACGAGGCGGGCAGTTCGTCCGCCCGCAGGTTGGTCGCGACGGCAACGGCCGTGACGGCAAGGATGAGAAGAGATTTCATGGGCTTAGAGGCGTTCGAGGGTGAAATCGTCTGCGACGAGCGGGAACATCCCGTTGGCGAGAAAGTCGTCGTTGCGGACGAGAGTGATGGTCACCTTCACGGTGAAGGGCTCGGTGAACCCGGCACCGTTCATGGTCCCGTTCTGGATGATGTCGCACCAGGCGATGGCGCGGGTGATCTGCTTGTGGTCGCGGTCGGGTTCGCGAACGATTTGGATTTTATCGCACTTGACCGACTGGAAGATCTGGTTGGCCCGGAAGTAATTGGTGGTGTCGGCCAGAAGCTTGTTGGCCTTCTTCCTGCCGCCCTCGGTGAAGATCGCCTTCCACAACTCGGTGTCATCCGGCCCCGCGGGACTACGCGAGAGCAGCGCGAGGCAGACGTTCTTGGCCGCCTCGTCATAGACGGTTTCGCTCGTCCAGAAATCGGCCAGCCGACTGAAATGCCAGCTCCCGGCTGGATCGACGACGGCCAGCCCAAGATCGGGCTTGGCCAGCCAGAAAGCGACGAAGGGACTGGTTACCGCAAGAAGCCAGCCAACTGCGGCGAAGCCGAGGGCAAGCTGAAGTGATTGCGAGCGGAAGACGATTTTGTCGATGGGATCGGGATGCGTCATGGTCAGGCGTAGGCTTTCTCCTCGTCTTCGAGGGTGGTTTCAGGGACGCGGGGCGCGGCTTTTGCCGCACGCGTCCGCGGACTGGCAGTTTCGTAATCGGCGAGAATCTGCGATTGCCGTTCGGCGGGGGACGCCGCGCTTTCATCTACAACTCCTTCGGAGCTGGAAGATGTGCGGCGACTTGCCGTTGAATTGCTGTCGCTCGGCGTCGTCGAGGGTTGGGGGGCCATCCTCGTCGAGTCCGGGCCAGAATCGCCATCCGTCGTGTCTGACGTGTCCGCCTGGGCCGACGGGCCGGATGCTCTTTGGGCCGCAATCCGTGTACCGGCCATGCTGGCCAATCCGAGCGCTGTCAGGGACATTTGCATTCCCGTCATAGCCGCCGTGGTCAGAGGCGATTGTCCACGAAGGACAGCGGCAATAATGATCGGAACCGCTAGGTAAAGCGCGAGAGCGACGATGACGAGAGCCACCAGCGCACCAAGGAAGATCGGTAGAAGGCCGATAGAAACGACCGTTGCCGCCGTGATGCCACCGGCGATTCCCACACTAGCGAAAAGCTGCGTGGCGATGCTGGCCAAAAGGATGTCCACCAGGGCGACGCCCAAATGCCAAGCCGCAATGCCGAAAGACGTGGTGAGAAAGGTGATTCCCGCACCCTGCGTCCACGGGACGGCTAAGGCTCCGATGAGAATGGGCGAGATGGCGATTAAGCCGTTAAAGGCCCAGCTTTGCACCCAATCGAGAAACCAGATGGCAATCTTTCCGATCCATTTGAACATCTGACAGAGAGCGATTTCGATTTTCTCCGCGACTTGGTCCCAACTCGGCTGCTCGAATTGCGCATCGAATACCTGCTCCCAGGTCGGCTGTTGGCCGCCCGGCGCGTTAGCCGTAGTTTGCTCCCGTAGGGCTTTGAATCCATCGGCCACCGTGGTCAACGCGGTGGGATAGCCGTTGAGCAGAATCACGATCACGGTGATGCCGACGATGGACATCAAGATTTCGTGGAAATTGCCCCAGTGCCGGAACACCGCCATGAGCAGGCCAGTCGTGCAAAGCAAGTACGCGATGGGCATGAGCGCGGAGCGCAGTTGCATGGACTGGTCGTAACCGAGATTGGTCATGGCGGTGGTGGTCTAGGGATGAGACTAAATACGGGAAATCAGGGCGTCTGATTTACGATGGAAGAGAGCGCCGAATCGGCCTGCTGGTCGGCCTGCGGCTGCGCTTGTTGAAACTCGGTATTCAATTCCTCCTGCTCGGCCTGCTTCTGCTTGGCGGAATCCTGGGAGTTGGCCTCGTTCTGTGCCTGGCGCTGGTCGTTGGCATCGCGGATTACTTCGTCGTTGGCGTGGAGCTGGGCGGCCAAGGCATTGATCCGCGCAATTTTCTCGCTCTGCTCGGCGTCCGTGCTGGCGGCGGAACTCGTGACCGTCTGTAGTTGCGTGAGAAGATTTTGACGCTGGGTTTGGGCCTGGGTGAGAATCGACTGAAAGTTGGAAAACTCCTGCTCGAAGGCGTCGAACTTCTTGTAGGCGTCGGCATCGCGCGTAATCGATAGGCCGCTCGGCGTCGTCGTTGGTATCGCCTGAAAAATCCCGCCAGCCGTATTGACGAGACTGCGTGCGCCATCGGCCGCCTTGGCAATGGACTGGATCGATTGGAACAATGAATTGTTCGTGAGCGAGGATGGGTTTAGTCCGATCTGGCCGGACGCAAACGAAAGCGCCTGCGAGGGATTGCCCATGAGCGTGAGAACCTGCTGGCCCTGGCTCTCGATGTTCTGCAAGTGGGTTATTTGCGTATCGAGTTTTTCGAGGTCGGACGCCATCTCATTCAAGAAATTGGCGTTTCCTTCCGTCAACAGCGTGTGCGAGACGACATCGCTGACGGGGTACTGCGCTCGCGCGACCAGCGCCGGAACGGTGGCCAAGAGCAGGGTGACGAGGATGGATTTGAGGAGGATGTGAGTTTTCATAAAGGGTCAGTTGGGGTGCGTAGCGAGGATCGGCAGAACGACGTTGTGGGGCACCTGCTTGATTGGAGCGTTGGGGTCTTCGTCCACCGGGATTTCGAGATATTCCTGTGGCTCGGGTGAATTGTTTGTGTCAGCCTGTTTGGCGCGCTCTTTGGCCCAGTAGAGTTCCTTGACCGCGTCGGATTGCCCGCGGTCGTATTGGGCTTGGCTCTCGTTATTGCCGCTGACGCACCCGGTGAGAACAGTGAGGGCGACGGCACACGGCCACATGTGGGATGTGAATTTCATAGAGTGACTTCTGTGGGGGCTGCCTCGGCCGTTTCCGGCTCTTTCACCGGCTCGGGTGGCGGGTTCTTGGTGACGGTGATGGTTCCGCACAAGGGCCGGTCGGCCCCCATGTGGTAGTAGAGAAATTGGCTGTGGGCGTAGCCGATGTGCTCCGGCAACGGATAGTGGGCAATGGCGTCCGCGGCCGATTCGGGCAGTTCCAGTTCGCGGGCAATGGACTGAACGAGTTTCGGAGAACGCTGCCGTCCAAGGAGGGCTTGCTTTACGTTTCCGAAGACGACCTTGCGGACTTTCTCTTTTTCGAGCTGCGCGTCGTTCTGGAAGGCGAAGCAAGCCCAACAGTTGTATTTGCGCAATTGCGCGGCCATTTCTTCCATCATTGCCGCGCCGTCCGGGATGTCGGCCACGCGCGCGGCCTCCTCGATTAAACCGCGCTTCCACAAGTGGCGTGGCAAGGTCATGACATTCTTGCGGCACGCATTGCTGATGAGGTAATAGGCCGCCGTCTTCATCGGCGATTCACCGCTCCCCAGGAGCGACAATTCAAAGAGGGTGACTCGGTCGGTCAGCGAAATGTTGGATACGCCATCGAAGAGTTTCCCTTTTGAGCCTTCGTCGCTGGTCCAGTCGGCCAGTTGTTCGGCCAAGTCCTGCACCGTGCGCCGGTCGTGCTCCGGCATGGGCAGTCGCCGCATCATTTCGACGAGGACCGAATGGGTCGGCATGTGCTCCGGTGAAAAGCGAGCAAAGGCGCAGTTGCGAACGACTTCCTCGGTCGCGGGAGTCTTGAGGAACTGGGTAATTTCCTCCTCGGTCAAGAGGTGGAGAACTTCGTACCAGTGATCTCTCTTTTCTTCCTGATGCGAGTCGGTCCACGCATCGAGAAAAGACGACCCTGGCTCCATCCTCCGGTGCCAGCGGGAGACGGCCAACGCCTCGCTCGCCACGAGGATTAGCTCCTCCGGTCGGGTCCGCGACCAATCCTCGAAGGTGTCAGTGTAGAGCTGGTCGATATACCGGGCGAAGAGCGCCAGTCGCAACCGCTGCGTGTCCTCGTCGGCTGACGTGCCTACCATGTACGCGCAAAGCGCAGCGGCCTCAGACTTTTGGCTTTTCGTGAGCGGCAGGCCGCGCGTGTCGAGGTAATTTAAAGTGTCTTCCCCGTCGGGCCGGATCACCTTGGGGCGATAGCCCAGTGCCTTTGCGAAAGGAGTATAGCCGAAGCCCTCCTCCACAATGAAGGTGTACGTGTAACGGTGATGCGCCTGGCCGAGGAAGGTCTCTAGGAGGGTCGTCTTGCCGGAGCCGGTCATGCCGAGGAAAAGGCAATGCTGCGGTTGGCCCTCGATGTTGGTTTTGATGCCGACGACGGAACGGTTCGCCCCGGCGTGGAGGATTTCTGCGCCGCGCAAATGGCCGGTGAACGTACTCGAAAACGGGAGCATGGCGGCGAGGTCGATGTCCTCGCAGTATTTGGCGTGGTGGACGTATGAGCCGAAAAGCCAGCCTGGCCATGACTGGAACCAAAGTTGTTTGTTGGTCGAAAAAGTCAGCGGCTCATGCTCCTTGCAACCGTCGAGCCGATTGATGACCGTGCGCAAGATCTGCGTTTTGTCGGCCAGCTCTTCCGATGTCTTCGCCCAAATGCGAATAATGAAATCGGCGTCGTAAGGATTGACGGAGCCACGTTTCAGGGACTTGATGCGTTCCTCAATCATCGCCATCGCCTCGAGAAATTCGGGGTTATGCGTCGAGGCGTAATCACCACGAACGCGCCGCAGTTTTTCTTGTTCGCGGCTGACGACTTTGTCCTTGTGGGAGGGGTAGAGATTGGTCGTAATCGAATAATCGAGGAGCTCGGTCTGCGTCAGGAGCAGGATCGTCTTCGGGTCCGTGCCATCCGGCAGGCGGCGGATGGTGAGAATATTCCAGCACAGGCCGTGGTACTGGAATCCGTAGGAGGGCAAATGCCGTTCTCCCGTGGCCAATGCGCCTCTCAGCCAATTTTCCTGCAAACTGTCGTCGCGTTTGAACTCGAGTCGCGGATCGTAGCCTTTGCGCGTCGTGTAGGCCGGATTGAGATAATAGAGCCCTTGAATGAAATGGCCCTCGTCGTCGAGGGGTGTGAACCGGACGTTGCTCGGGGCAAAGAGGTTGCTGAGGCCCGTCTGGAAGAGCTCAAACTCCCGCTGATATTCGGCTAAGAGCTTGCGGTAGTAATCGTCCTTGTGGATCGAGCTGGAGAAAAGCGGCGCGCGGGCCGCGATCTTCTTCGAGATATAAAGATGGAGGCGTTCGCGGCGCAGTTCCCGCCGTTCCATCGCGTCATGAAATTTGAGAAATGTGGCGGTGCGAATCTGTCGGGGATAAGGATCGTGGCAGTCGCGCTCAGTCTCGCGGGCGTATTCAACCAGCTCGTCCTGATAATTGCTATCAACTGACCAGCAAAGTTGCATCCGGTACTGGCCACCGAGCATGTGCAGCAGCCGTCGCACCTGTCCGTGGAAGTCGATGTTGAATTGGTCGGACGCATTCGCGCGGTCCGGGCACTCAACCACGAATCCCTTGCTCACCCATGCCGGCACAAAGGGGTCAAGGCCTTGGCCGTAGATGAGCAGCCCATTGCGAAAGAAGCCGTTGGGGCAATCAGTAGCCATTCGCCCTCCAAAACGGTTGCGGCTGCGTTGTCCAGTTCGCGGACCATGCGGTGCCGGAAACCTTCGTATCGAGCAAGTCGATGTCGTAGTGCGGTGGCTTGCCCTGGCGGAAGCCGAAAACCCAGATGCTGCCGAGGACCGCCGGTGCCGCCCCGGTCACGCATACCGTGACCGGGGACCATCCTTTCGACATCCCTTCCGATAGGATTGAGATGCCAAGCAAGAGCGCACCCAAGAGGATGAAGACGTTGTTGCCCTCGAAGCCCCACGTTTTGCCCGTGGAGTCGTCGGCGTTGTTGACGCGGTGGTAAGGCAGGGCCATAGGTCAATGTCCAAGGACGAGCCAGTTGACCAGGTAGACCGCGACCGAAAGTCCAGCGAGCAGCCATGTCTGCCACGGCATCTTGCGGGTGTCGGCCGCCTCCTCCTGGTAGAGGAAGGCGTAAGCTCCCGCCCCGATGAGGAGTGCGGTTGAAAGGATCGTGAGGCTGCGGAAGACGATGACGACTGCCGCAAGGATCACCACGATGATGACAAGGGGAATGAATTTGGCTTTGGTATTCATGGTTAGTTGCTCACGGTGGGCGTGATGTTGATGGGGATTTCGCCGGTGGCGAAAAGGGCTTTCACGATGAGGGAAGAGACTGCCGCGATGAGTGCGCCCATCACGGCCCACTTGGCGTGTTCGGATTGCCCGCGCTGGACTTGCCAGCTCGCGGCGATGATCATCGCGAAGGCCCCGAGGTACGCGATGTCGGCGAGAATGCCCATGCCGCCGCCGATGGCGGTATTGAGGCTGGTCGCCTGGGCGAAAACGTAGGTGCTGGCGAAAAGCGAGGGGCTGCGATGGAGCAGGTAAGCGGCCCCGAGAAGGTGCGAGTTCATGGCCATGATTGCATCATGACTTCGCGAAATCGCGGTAAAGGCTATGTCGGCACGACGTTGAAGTTTCTTCGGCGCTACGTCGGCTACGCACTTTTTCGAGTAAATTTTCAGCAAAAAAATGCAGCATGAGGACGCGTCTTAACGCGGCCTAATAGCGGGGGATTCGCTGGCTCGGGGTCAACGAGGCGCCAAAAGCCGAGTGCGGCATCCAATGCGCCGAGCCATCGGGGAAGGTAACGTGTAAAGCTGGCCGCAGCTCGGCGCAGCCATTGCGTTATTAAGAGCATCTTCCATCGCATCGGTGGAGACGCTTGCAGCGGCGGCAGCGATAGTCTTCATCGAAAGCTAAATCGGGTAAGTTGCTGCGCTACAATCACGTAAATGCGAAATGAGATTTACCAGCGTCGCAAGGAATCGCAGACATTCGCACGAAGCACCCCCGCCTAACGCTCCCTTACCTAGTTATGGTCAAGCCATAGGGGTATTCCTAACCTGGCGTGCATTTAGTACTGAAGGAGAAGTAATGACTCTGAATTGCCGTTTTTCATTGCACTGATCCCTTGCATGGCGGCGATTGAGAGGCAATCTCGGTTTATGCGTCGTGTGCTGACACTACTAGTTGTTTTAGGTTGCTTCGGTTGTGCTTTATCAGATGCCCCCGCCCCACTGCCATTAGCTCAACCGAAGCCGGCGGTACCGCTTGTTGCTTCCACGGTCCATTCCGGTTCTCCGTCTTCTGCCGGCGTTATTCTTCCAACTCAAGACGCCTCATCACCAGCTCCAACGAATCAGGTGGATTTCAGTTTTCTGAACTATTTCTATCAGCAGAAATCCTCGAATGTATATGAAGATGATCAACTCCATGAAATCGAAAACCGCTTAGAGAAGCTGGAAGGGAAGGAATCCTTTTTTTCGCCCGATACTGTTTCTGTTTTGATTGGAGCTCTTGTTGGAGCTGTGGGGGCCATTTTGGGTGGGATAGCTGGATCGTGGTTTCTATCACGCTCGGAAGCTAAGAGGCATGCCAAGGAGGAAAAGGAGAAAACCCGAACGTTGCTGTGCGGATTTTATCATGAAATCGACGGCTTTCGTGCATTGTATGATACCACCTTGGGGGAAAAAATTGCCTCTCCAACCCTTACTAGGCTTCTCGAATCCTTTCCCGCGTCGGGCAATTATTTTCCCGTTTATGACGGGAATATCGGCGACTTGGGCTCGATGCCGCAAGGTCTCTCGAAAGGCGACATCATGACCTGTTATACAAGTTCAAAGGCTTTGTTGGACGTTCTTCGAATCAATAACGCATTAATTGAACATCTCCATCAGGCCGAGATGCAGTATCGCTACTCAGAGGATAAACTCAGCGCCGGGAAAGCCGTAACTGAGTGTAAGAAAAGACTCGATGAGTATCTATCGCAAGTAAGAATCGCCGACCAAAAATTTACTTCTGCGTCGAGTAAGGCGAAAACGGCCTTGGAAACATATAAAAGTAGTTAGAATATCTATTGCCGAGCGTCTAGGCGTTTCGAGTCGCCACCCATTCCATGGCAAAGAGGAAAGAGTCGCCTAGGAATTCTTTCAAGGCCCTGATCTCGACCCGATTGGGACGGCGATTGATAAAGTTTGCTTCAATGATCGCCTGGTTCTGGTCGAATTGATGAAATATGTCCTGGATATGTTCCCGATAGGTGGTCACATCCTTCGACAGGCCGTCTTCGCTAATTACCCGTTCCAATGAATCCTCGGTTTGAGTGAGGCGCTTGAACGCTTTTCTGGCCTCATGGTAGTAGATCTCAAAAACGGCCAGAAGGTGTTCCTTTTGCTCTTCTGTCAACGCGGTGCCCGGCGTATCCCCTCTTTCGATCGCCAGGAGGATCGATCGCATTCGCATATATGTATCTAAAGCCTGATGCCACTCTGGGTACTCTTGCTGTAAATAGGAGTGCAACGAAGCCAAGTATTGTCCCAGAGCCTTCATGTTCTTTGCGCCCAGCAACCGGGCGCAGAGTATGCCCAATACGACACGAGTAGCGTCAACTAATGCCCTCTTCTCTTTCGCTTTTTCCTCGATATTAGGAACGACTTGAAGCCATGATTCATTTCCAAAACCATAGTTGGCAAGAGGGCTAATGTGAAAGGCTCCTTTTTCCTTTAAAGCGCCAACTGACTTGCACCAAGAGAAGGAGGCATAACGCGCTTCACAAGTGCAACTCCTGATGGGTAACTCAGGCTCACTGCCTTCGCGTTTCGGCGGATTGGAGTTGTCAGGATGGAGAGACCAGCAAATCCGATCAACAACAATATGTTTAACTTTCTCTTTTAGGGCGCCATCAGCCCAATCCCTCGCTACACTCCCCTCGAAAAGTAGAAGTTGATTCCATTTCGCGGGAACGGTTTGAAGAATTTGGGCCAGATGCTTTTGAGCCTTATAGCCAATAGAACAGGACAAAAGAACCCGTTCGTAATCGTTGATCAGCGATAGCAACGACGCGATGTACGCGAGATGAGGAACAATCAGCAAAATGGATTCCGCCTGGCCGATGGATTGTGACAGGTCCGTCTGCCAAGTTAGAAAACGATTGCTCAATTCAGTTGGTGACCCAGGCTTCCACACCTTGTAAGCGCGAGAGAAGCCGGCTGAGTTTTTCAGGATGCAGTAGGAGTTATCTTCCAGCCCCCCCCACCACCCCGTCGCCCGCTGTACCAGGATGATGGGACTGTCCTGGAATTGTAGGTGCAAAAAGGGAATCGTTGCGCCTAGACCCAGCAATCCGCAGCCGATGTGAATAATCCGGTTCGGACCGCCGCTTGGAGTGGCATTGACTTCACTCATGCTGAAGTAGGGGTTGAGTCCACTTCTCCATGATGTTCAGCAATGCATACGCCATAGTCCTTGGGTCCTCTAAAGGATGATCTATGTTGCATGAGCAGCGCCATTTCGTTGTAAGATTGATAGACGGAGTAAAATGGCGGGCATTCTTTTGTATATGCTGCATCCTTTGCTCCCAAATCCTTCAGCTCTTGCGCTCTCGTGTATAATTGTCTGTGATAGTCTTTGATCGACGAGAGGTGTTGTTCGTCGTTCGGGCTGTTAAGGAAAATTCCCGTGGGGATGCCTTTCTCGGGAGTGGTATCGGCTGGCAGGTGTAGACAGGTGGGAATATAGTAATTGGGCTTTCGAACGAAATAGGAGCTCAGCGGTCCTCCATAGATAAATAGACGAAGCGACGACTGGCCATCCTTCGTCAAAAAGGGGGCCAGAATGGGAATGCGGTCATCAAGGCGATAAATGTGACAATCAGGCCGTGGTTTCAGTTTATCCAGAGTTTGTTTAAGATATTCACCAAGCACATCTAACTCAGCGTAAATTTCAATAAAATCGAAATGACAAAGAGACCTCCCCGGGCAAAAGGCCTTCTGCAAAAAAGACTCGAATGACAATGTGTCGGCTCCGTCGCCTTGCAGTTCGTCAGCGATCCGTGCGGTGGCGAGCGTTTTTTGAACAAAGACTTGTTGAGGAAGAAATCGGGTTATCGGTGCAAACTTGGTAGTTGGATTCTTTAAAGCACTCGCGCTGCAATAGTAAAAGCAGGGCGATTCTGTTGGATTATCGCCCCAAGAGGTAAATTGAATGAGTTTTTTCAGTTCAAAGTTGACGCCACAAACTTTGCGGAGGGCCCAAGCATAATGGTAAGCAAGTGGGAAAGTATTGGCGTAAAAGATCGCGTAGTGCTTTAGGCCGTCCTTCGCAATCGGCTGCAAAATCTCGACCATTTCACGGTCCCATTTGGTTGGAGGCTCGTGGAGGAAATCCGATGACATGGTCTTATTTCTCCGAAGACTAGCTCAAGGCGTGTCGGGCAACAATGGCGTGGGCAGGGGCGTTGGCGCACTGATGACGCCATGACTGACCAGGTAGTCATTCATTGAATTCCCGATGCGCAGGTAGTCAAATTTGGATCCGGGCTTGAGAACTTCTGCTTGCAGGTCGGAAAGCGATCTCGGCAAGTATTCCTGGGAAAGAGCGTCAGCGTACTGCTCGTAGGTATATTGCGTGGCGGCGTTGGCGGCAAGGTAGCGGAGGCTGTTTCCGGAGTTGGCCTTCAGATCGCTCATCACGTAGTTGACGCAGTCGAACCACGTGAGAATGAGATTTTCGATGTCGGCCTTACGCGCATCGAGCGTGCTTTTGCGGCAAATAAAGCCTGTGATATCCGCGAAGTGGGCGTCTTGCATGGATATAACCAATCGACCGCCCTGCTTGCGGGCCTCTGTCACCTGGGTCAAGCCGGCCGAGGAAAGATCAAGGCTCTTCGCTTCCAAGGCCAAGAGAGAATCGTTCATGGGGATGTCCACGACGTGAAGTTCAGAGGGCTTTATTCCTCCTCTCGAGGCAAGTTCATACAGCATCATGTCGTACAGGCTTTCCTTCTGAGCACCGATGCGATAGGTCTTGAGCAACGCGAGTTTCTCTGGCGAAGACAGGTCTGCCTCAGAAAATAGCGGTATATCGCTGCGCATGGCGATAAATCCACCGCCGTCGTAGATATAGAGAGGCTGAATAAATAAAATAGGATCGGACGAATTATTATTTATCTTGGAGTATTTCGTTATGTATTCGGCATAGCTGCCAAATCCGACATCCACGGTTTTGCCGTAGCTGCCAACGGTAGGCAGGATATCCTCCCAAGCCATGGTAATCAATTTGAGTTGCAGCCCATGTTTCTTAGCGAAGCCCAGCGGCTCGGCGTTCACGAGCATGGCAAGATCCTGATAGGGGGCAGTGGCGACCGTCAGGATCGGCAGTCCATTGGCCGACTCTGGTGCGGTGCGGCGCAGGCTGTAAAAAGCCGCGAGAACGACCGCGACAACCAGGAGCGCGGCCAGAAGTGAGTGGAGTCTATTCACGATTTTGTCCTCCAATAGACTATGTGCTTCCAGAAGTAGCAGAGGACGAAGTCCGCCACAATGCTCAAGAAGCCCAGTAAAATCATCGCGAGAAACAAGAGATTCAAAGAGAAGGTTGCTCGTGATGTCTGGATCAGGTAGCCGAGACCTACCTGCGAGCCAAGGAGCTCGGACACGGTCACGGCTCCGATGGCCAGCGCTAGCGAGTAGCGGAGGGTAGGCAGAATATTTTCCAACACCAAGGGCAGGCAGTATTCAAAGGTAAGCGTCCATGGGGGCGTCTCGATGGATTGAAAGAAAGCCTCATGGACGGGCGACCTCGTGTTCAGGATTTGGCGAGCAGCGACCGAGACATTGAACGCGACCGCGACGGTGGCAAGAAGATAGCGGCCGGTTTCGGAAAAGCCGAACCAGAGCAGGAAAAACGGGACGATGGCGGCGGCCGGGACGGCGCGCATGCTCTGAATAGTCGGGGAGAGCAAGGCATCCAAGGCTCGAAAACGAAACATGGCCAGGGCCAGTCCCAGCCCGATAACGGTACCCAGGATAAAGCCGATCGCAAAGCGAACAGCCGTTGCCCCCATGTGAACAAGTATCGACGGATTAAGCCCAACCCAAGCGGTGGCGACGTCCGAAATTTTGGGCAGGAACCGTGGATTGACTTGCAAGCAATTGGTCAAAAACACCCATATCGCGGGAAGGGCTATGTACCCAACGATGGTCCACCCAAGTGTGATTGCAACTTTACGCCACATGGCTAGGGATAGTGACAATGCTGATGAGGAAGATCGCGGGAAAAATGGAATCGCTGGAATTCCTTGTCAAAGTCCGAGTCATAGTGCGTGGACATAACAAAGGTAACTCCCTGCTGGGCCAAGGCCTTGAAACAGCGAATCGATGCCCATCGTTTTTCACTATCAAGAAAGTTCAGCGGCTCATCCAAAAAAATACTTGAAAAGTTACCGGATAAAATGCGCAGGATTTCCACGGTTCGACGTTGCCCGAACGATAGCTGCGCCACGAGCTTGTGTTTCAAAGGGCTGACGATATCCACCAACTCCTGCAAAAGCAGCGAACTCTCTTGTCTCCGTAAACGCCGTGGCATCAGGTCGAGATTCTGGTCAACGCTCAGCCAAGGGAAAAGGGCATCGTCTTGAAGGATAAGTCCGTAAGGACCCGGGGGCTCAATGACTGCTTTCGAAGTCGGGAGGAGTTGTCCGGCCAGGAGCTTGAGCAGAGTGGTTTTGCCGCAGCCGCTGGGCCCGAGGAGCAGATTTAAACGAGATGAGGTTTGCCAGGCGAAATCGAGGAAAACAGCCTGGCCCGGATACGAAAAGGAAAGCCCGCTTACCGCAAGCGTGCTTGGGCTGGTCAACACAGGCACGACTCTGTCTTTTTTAGAGACGCGAGGGCATCTGTCAAAGAGATGTCAGATTTCGACAGGATGCCGAAGGAGCTATAACTGGCGGGATGGAGCGATTGGTAGGGCGAAAGTATATAGCCGTCATAAGTGAGACGGAGGTATCCGAGTGACAATGGGTTGTCTTTCACCATGATAATCTTGTTGTGCATACCCAAAGCTGCGATTTCCTCTTCAACGAGGTGCTCTGCATCAGCACTGTCCATTCGCTCCAGGTCACTTGAAAGGATCAGCCGAGTGTTGGGTAATCGCATGAAGCGGTCGTTGCTGGCCAAGGAACGAAGTACGGTAAGAAGTGAAACGGAAGACGCAGAAATTTTCCCATGATTTCTGACTTGGACAAAGGGCGAAAAGATAATATTCGTCCAAGGGACATCCTCCGCGATAGCCAGTAGGTCATCTACTTTGCCGATGTTCTCGCAGCATAATGTATGGAGAGCATTAACCGCCTTCAGACCGGTCTTAAGCGCACGGTTGACCTGACGCACGATGAAGGCATAGGGCACGCCCCGAAACGCCTGGTAAGAATCCGGGCCGCCATCAAGGCTGATATCAAGCCAGGTCAACGAACTCAACGCTTCGGGCTGTAAATGGCTGAGGCGCGTACCGTTGGTAATAAGACTGACGGTTTTATGATCTTGGACGCTTTTGAAGATCAAACGTTCGCAGATGGCCCGCGATGCTTCGTTGAAGAGAGGTTCTTTCCCTACTATAGCCAAATGCGCGAATTGCGAGCTAAGAACCGTGCGTACTACGTCCTCTGAAATAAGAGAAGTGCCTGATTTGTCATCGTATTGGAGATAACAATGGGGGCACGATAGATTACAGGCGTTATTCACAGTAAGGGTGAGTACCCTTAAGTCTGTGCTACGCTCGTTGTAGTAGTTGAGCGCGGCGCCTGCCATTGCTCCACCCATATTAGCCTTTCGTTAAATCGATTTGTCGGGGCAAACGGCGTTATTCCATCAATGCACCGTTTTCTTAAGTTGTCGTGCTGCCTACGGCTAGTCAACAATTTTAAGAGCTGCTAACCCCACGTCGACCGGGTCCTGAGAGTGGAGTCAACGGGGCTGGAATCCGTTCGATCTTAGCACAAATTTCATCCAAGCCGGTCGACTTGGCGGCCAAGGCTGGGTCCAACCTTGAAAAGTGGCGGCGCGGTGGGAACCGCGCGGCCACGATATTGCCTACCGACGGACGGGTGGTGGCTGGCCCGCACGCGCGGCGCGGGCGAGCCGGCCACGCCCCGTCCGTCGGGTATTCAAGCAGGTAGATCAGGAACTTATTTCGGCGCGGGATTTCTTTACGTCAAAGCAAATGAAATTCTCCACGACGTCATCCACCTTATAGCCTTGGGCTTCAATGGCCATCTTCATGGCCGGGGAAATCTTCCGTTGAAGCGCTTCCCATAAAGCGTGGTACATTTTCTCCTCCTCCGAGTCGTGGGCCAGAACCGCGTGCGCAGCCTGCCAAAGTTTGAGGCGACTGGCCCGATTGAGGAGTTTTTCCGGTGTTTTCCTCACCCGACACTGAGCTGGTTCGTCGCCGAACTGCCAACCTTTGGCCAAAACGTCCAAGGCTAATTTGCTGACTATCTCGGGCTCGATGGTAAGTTCCTCTTCAAGGCAATCGCAAAGCGGTTTCATCTCCTTTTTCAAGAGCCGATATTCACGCTCGGGATGATGACCTTCCGTGTACCACTCGTCGCCGAATCGTTTTTCGCGCGCTCGCATTTTCTTGGCCAAGTCGTCGAGCGTGGAATTGTCATTATGATCTTGCCGCAGACGATTCAATCGCTTGGTCAATGGCGTTGCTTTGGTATAAGCACCCAGGCACAGCTCGAGGAGCGCGACGGGCCGCATCTCCCAAAAGACAATCACCTGTTCGTTATCTAGGAGCGGCGCGGGCAAATTCCGGTAAACCCTAGGCAATCGTGACGGCGGGATGTCCCCATGGTCCTCGGAGAGAGCATAGGCCAACCCGAAGAAGCAGTCGTTTCGCTGCTTGCGTTTACGTTGCCATTTGACATGCAGACGGCGCGAACACCACCCCCATATCTCGAGTAGGTTATCAATTTCCTGATTACGGCTCTCTCGCTTGTTCATGGGTCATCCTCCTGTTGTCAGGTGACGTTAATGCGACGGCCTATTACGAGCATAGTTCGCTCCACTTAAAATTGAACTTCAAACGGCTACGGCGTGTCACGCTTTTTTAAAAGCACTCTTCGCGCGATAAGTTGTGTTAGATGCGTAGTTTACGGGGCAAGTTCGACCCCATGCTCCTCGCTCTTCTCGGCGGGTATATTGGCGCCCACCGGCTCTAAGGCAGGATCATCTAACGCGGTTGCGCGCCTACTTTTGTTCTTGGTAAAGTAGGCTTACAACAACAACTTCGCCTTGTCGGGTTGCCCAAGCTGCGCCTCATAGCACGCGATTTTTTCCGGTTTTATTTAAGGAGGTACGACGCCTCCCTAATGCAGAGCGCGCAGAGCATGGTTAGGACGGCAGCGAGTACCTTTAGCGTCGGGCCTGTCTCGTGGCGCTTCATCCATTTCGCCACGCCACGAGGCATGCCAAGGCGGATTGTGAGCGCGTTTTCCCACTCGATAAACCGCCGCCACGTCACCGGGAAGTACACCAGGACAACGAACCATCCGAACGAGGCCAGCGTCGCCGCGACAGATAAAGCTAGGGTGGCCATGAGTTTTAGGGATTTTGCAAAAGCTGCTGCTCTTTGGTGTAGTCCTGCACCTGCTGCACTATTTTGGCTCGCTTGGCAGCCTGTAGCTCCGCGAGGGTTTGAGTCTGCATAGGCTCGCCCTTTGGCGTGTTCTCCGCGTCCTGCTCAGTGACAACCTGAATCTGTGCAGGTGTAGGACAGTAGCCGAGATGCTGAGTAAACCAGTTTGATAACATCGCGCCGGTCATAACCTGATACCCGACAGGGACGCCCTGCGAGTCCACGCCATTGCGAATGGGCCACACCACATAAAACTGCCTGAAACCTACGATGAGAGCTTGCCTGCCATCAAAGTTAAGCTCCGTCTGAATGTTAATCTTAATTTTTCCGAGGTTAAGGCTCGCATCCTGACATGCCTGCTTAAACATTGTGTCTGCCACGCTGGTACTGATGCCATCCACCTTCGTTTGAACCCACAGGATGCGCTTATCGAATTTGTAGATTGTTGTATTAGGGAAAGATTTGCAGGCTTTGGGCAATATGGCTGATGCTTCGCTTTGATCCTTACAGGCCGTCAGAGGGAGACAGAGCAGAATCAATGCGAAGGGAAGCTTTGTCATTTCGCGTTCTTAGCATTCTTCACCCGATTTTAAAGCCTAACCCACGCTGGACACGTCACCACAAAGCGGCGTAGAACACCAACATGAAGCTAATTCTTGCTCTCATCGCTCTGTTAATTTCGATCACGATGGCCTCTGCCGATACCTACACCGGCGTCGTCTCTGGCGTGAAGCACTTCGCCAGCGGTGGCGCCGCAGTGGACTTGGACGGCAAGTATCCCGAGCAGAAAATGACGCTGTACGTCTCAGCGCGTGACGAGGCCACCGTGGGTAAGCTCCCGACCGATGGCGCGTCTGTGACGGCTACAGGCACGATTACGCAGTACCACGGCAAGCCTGAGATCAAGATTCACAACGCCGGGCAATGGAAGTGGTGACATGAAGTACGCACTAGCGGCTTGGGCGTGCTGTGTCGTCGGGTACGTCGTCCTCGTAGGCGCAATCTGCTTGGCGATGTACGCCTCGCACCGATCCGACTACATTCTCGATATTTTTGACACGCGCGCTGAGCAGGATAGGGAGGTAGGCAAGCTATGCGGCGCTGCAATCAATGGAGCTGGATTCGTCGTCCTCATGGCGACGCTCTACTTAGCCCGTGCGTTCTTCGTTTGGATCGGGGACAAGTGGAAGCGATTCAGGAACCCGAACCCGCAGAAGGCGCGTGACTCCGCGTCCAGTCAGGAGGGTTAGCCCTGCACGCCATCAGATGTAAGCGACATGCAGAAGTCATCAAGTCGGTAGACTATCGCGAGGATGTGGAGAACATGAAGAATTGCTTTCTGCAACTTCACGGCTTTTTTGTAGACAACCTAGACCGCACTACTAAACAGCCTCGTGCCGCTTTCATTACCTGTGACAATCCCTGCCTTTATCTAACACACAGCGGAATCAATTTCTGGGTGATCCCTGTCTCTCCGTTTCGCTTTCTCTGCTTCACTCCTATCCCGGTTTGGGGGGATTCTCCACCTTGGGACGTAAACAAAAACATCCTACACGCTGCCTCAGATCATTGCGTCAGCTTCGATGCTGACTTGCACGTTACACGCGAAAGTTTCGACACTCTCTAGCGTTTCTTCTTCATCTTCGTATAAAGCCTGACGTAAGCAGCAGGCTTATTTCGCTGCCTGCGCGCGTACCTGGCCTCTCTGGCATCAGCCGAGACGAAGCGCCACGCGACAACGAGCAATAGCACGGCCGGCAGCAGGAGCCAGTAAGCCCATTGTGGTAGGTCTGGTGAAGGAGGAAGAGCCTGCGTCATTTCGTAGAGCACCGCCCCTTGGCAACGAACGTCTCTAAGCCTTTCCTGTCACTCATGGAGACGTTCCAGCGAGTGCCGTTGGCCGTAACGATGGCGAGAACGAGTTGCCTGCCCTTTCAATACCGTTATACCCGCGGATAACGTCCGTCAAATGAAAAAGGCCTGCGTCCTCTCAGGAACGGGGCCAAGCTCAGAAATTGCTGAAACTGAAGCGTCTGTGTAGCTGTCTCCTACCTCTTTGACCATAGAAGGGCTGAAAGGTCTGTAAGCCGTGCGTAAGCGGAGTGGAGCTTCCGCGCAGCCTGCGAAGCGGAGAGCGGAAAGGAGCGGGGCGGGTTCCTGTTGGAGTCAGGCACTACCTCGTGGGGCCAGGGCGGGGCCTCGCTTTGTCAGGGGTTCCCAAAGCGAGGCGTCGCTTTGGCGGGGCTTCGTCAGATACTACTGGAATTAATCGGTGTGACCCTTTGGCCGAGCGGCCACTCCAAATTATTCTAATGACTGCGCTGCCGACGGCGCGGATGCTTGGCGGGTGTATGAGCGCTCTTAATCACATGCTTCTTGGGGCTGGCTATGCGATGGGCCGTGGTAGGTGTAGAAGCCTGCGCCGGTTTGCTCTGGGGCGCTTTGGCACGCGCTTCGGCTGCACCGGCAGGAGATTGGCCCCCAAGCCAAAACTCCAATTCATGTAGGCTGTCGCCGGTTAAATGACCTGCCTGCCATTGGTCGTTATCGACGGGACCGTGCCAAACTTTGGGGTCCTGGCGATGGGCCTCGACGTAGCTATTCCAGCGGTAATTTTGGAAGATCGCTATGATGTTGATCGCGTAAGCGGCGGCGAGAGCGGCGTTGCCCTCCACGATCATCAAATTGTCGTCATTGGCGCTCGATGCTTTGAAGCCGAGATTGTGCGAGCCGGTCATCACCACGGGATGATCCCCGAAAGGATCGATCACGATCACTTTGCTGTGAATATTGACCATGCTGGCCCCGAGTTGCTCCTTCTCGAATTCATGGAACTGGTCTTTGATGTTGCGCGGCACCATCACGTCATGACCTAAGAGCTGCGGCACGCTGTTGCCGCCGGTATAAAGAGCGAGTGGGCTGGGTTGGGACGGGTCCGTTACTTCCGCGGGAGCTTGGCCCTTCTTTGGCTGTAACGGCTCGGTCAATCCTGAGATCTCTTGGTTGACGACGCCGCGAATGTAGAGATTGCGGTTAATTGCCGCGTTGTCGGGATTGCCGAGGTCGAGGATGTTTTGCAGGAGCGTCCATTTTTCAGGTGCAGACGCTGGCTCAAAAACTCCCGGATTGAAGAAAAGGAACAAGACGCCTTCCTGAGCATTGGCAATCAACTTGCGCGCGAAGTCGAGGTCCTGCGCCGCAGAGGTCGGCACGCACCACGAAGTGATGCTGTCTCCGTCGACCTCCAGAGTAGACGCTTCGGAATTGGCCTCAATATAGGTTTTGGGATAGCCGTTGGCCGCCTGTTCGATGCGGTTCCAATAGTCGAGATAAACCTTGGCCACTTTGGGGTCTTCCACGATGATCGAATTGTTCGCTTGGGTGCAAAGCCCGGTCGGAGTCCAATTTGTGCTGCCGGTCAGCACTTTGAGCGGCTGGTCACCGTCGCATACGACCACAAATTTGTTGTGGGCAAAATGGTTCCCGCCGACAATGCGATCATGCAGATTGACTTTACCCCGTAACTTTCTTCGCACCGTTAGATTTTCGTCGTGTTCAGGCTTCTTTTGGAAAGCGCCGTTGGCCAGGATGAGATTACAATCTTCTCCAAGGGCGATCAGTCCATCGATCAAATCGGGGTCGCTGAGTTCGTAAAGCGCAGCGTAAATCTTATGACCGTTGGCTTTGGCCTCCTTGAGTAATCCGGTGACGGTTGGAAGAAGGAGACCGCTCAAGGCCGCTCGAAGGGGGTTGCCCGACTGGGCAACTACATCGGCTAGCTTTTGACCTTTAGGATTGCTTGCGTTGGCCCGCGACACCCATTGCGCCGCAACGATGCCTTTGTTAAAGAAGGCGGAGATGTGGCCGGAATCTTGGCCGGTGATGGTCAGTTCCGGCGTCGGCTCGCTGGCTAGGTCACTGCTGAGGTCGAGATGGGCCGTGTCCGCCCCGACAACTGGAATAATAGAATACTGTACCTTATCGCCCGGCTTGACGTAGTAATCCCACCAAAGATACCGCTGAATGGGAAAGGTTAGGCAATTCGCTGGTGTGGTATTATCGGCGGTGGCCTTTGCGTTGTCCGTGAATCCGGCGAAGCCGTGAAGATAGTCAGTTTTGCCGTTGATCGTGCGCTTGATCGCGAAGCCGCGGCAATCAGCAATAGGCTTGTCGTCAACCGGCTTCCAAACGAGGCAGGTATGATCTCCGTTGTCATAGACTTTAACTTCAAGGCTCATGCAATTTCTCCTAGGATGTGCGTTACTTATTGTCACCGATAGCTTCCGCTACCAATTAACGTCCCATATAGGGGTTTGCAGAAAATACACCGGGCGAGTAATCGAGGCACCAAGTTTTCTGTGACATTTGTCATGCGCAAGCAGCTTAATAAGCAAGCCGCTTTTTTATTTAGCCGCCTTCGGCGTGACACGCTGCCGCAGGAAATGTGATCACGTTTTTACCAAGCCCGTCAGGCCCCCGATCCATAACGTCGTCAACACGAAGCCAAACATAATGTGAAACCAAAGATAATATTGAAACAGCCGGGAACTGACGGGCAAATGAACACTCTTTAGCGTGATTGTCGCTTTGCCGTTAGGTGTCGGGCCCCAATTGTCAGCCTGGTCAAGATGAAGGATAGGGGTAAAAGTCTCAAAAGAGTAGACTAGTGCATTGAAGGGCGGGCATAGCTCGTCTTTTTTGGGGCCGATGAGACGGTACTCGTAGCCAACGCGGAATAGTAAAGCTCCAATCGCTATGAAAAGCAGGCTGTTGAAAAATACCCAGCCCGGTTCGTATCCATAGCCAATATACCATCCGACAACTCCATACCACCACCACTGAAGCGAAAAATACGGCTTAAGGTAACTCGCGTAGTCGCTATTCTTGGCTTTCTCGACCGCTTTAGCGTCTTCGTCACGATTTTCTTTCCGGTAAAAATCGGCGAGTTGTTCGTAACTACTAAAGGAGAATCGATCCGGCGTACGAAGCCAAGGCGGCGGTTCTTGCCTGCGAATCCATTCGAGCCTGTTGTTTAGTGCGGGCAGCGATGGAGCGGGGGCGTCCTTTGCTTCAAGTCCTGTATCGCCGTCGAGATGATCATAGGTTAAACCGTTCAGGTTTAGTGCGCCTTGCTTGGGCCAACTGGAACCTTGGTCATCAAGAACGGAAACCTTCGCGGCGTTGAGACTTAGGCTGAAATTACTATGGTCACGAATACGACTCCACAAAAGTGTTCCCAAGATTTTGGCGTAGCTCAAATCGACCGCGCCGCAAATCATGTCCCCGTCGATCCGCATATCGCCGTTGACGGATATGTTTCGAGCTTCTAGCGCAGTGGCACCTGCCGAAAGTTCAGCATCTTTGCAAAAGAATGATCCATTGATCGCTGCATTGCTCATACGCATCCCCCCGACGACCTTAAAGAAAGACACCTCTTCTGAAGACGAGCCAGACGAATCCGAATTCTTGTTCTGAAGGTCGTCCGCGAATTTTTCTGCGTTCGATAACGGCGTACAAAAGACATTTCCGCCAACTTTCGCAGCATAAGCGTCAACTGCCCAATCACTGAAAGAGGTAATCTTGGCATTATCAAAATCAACGTCGCCGTCGATCATGGCATATTTGAAAACCACGCTCCCATTAACATGAAAATTGTGAAGATAGCAGTTTCCGTGGATTTTCGCGGCCGTGGCGTCCAACGGAGGCTGGTCCGGTGCATCTGGGTCGGCCGGCGCAGGCGGACCCACAAAGTCGTTTAGTCGCGATCCCTCGAAGGAAAGGTTTCCTGCAATGTCAGCCCTTGCCAGTGATATTCTTCCGTTGGCCAATTGAGAATTACTGAAGGTAAACGGTCCATCCACTTTGGCTTCAGAAAAATAAATGGAAGCGGTGTGGCAATGGAGCAGTCGGAAAGACTTCAAATGCGATCCTTCCGCGCGAATAGAATCGGTAAATACGCAGCCAAAAGCATAGAAAGAAAAGTCGGAGTCGGCGTTTCCCAAGATGATGGCATCGTGTATCTCAACTCCGTAAAGATGAAACCCATAAACCGTCCGCAACTTGTTTTCTTCCGATGAATTGGGATGGCTAAGCCAAGTGAGAATCTCACCCCGAATCACCCTAGGATCGTTGATCTTCAGTGGTGCCCCGTTTAGGAGAGCTTGGGAAAGCGGATGTTCCAGATAACCTTCCCCGTGAACCGGATCTCCGGTTTGCGCAGCGATAAACAAGTCCCGCTCCGCCTGGGTAAACGGCTCGAGCGGATTGCCTTGGTCGTCTTCTTGACCTTTAAAATAAGCCTTCGCTAAATTTAAAATCGACTCATGAGAAGTAATCTGATCAGCCGCTATTGACGAGCTGAAATGTGTCATTGCGGCAACTAAGATGCCGCAGAAAAGAAAGGGATTGAGGCGCACCGTACACATGCAAGTGCTAGAATGGTTGGCAGATTCTTACCGGAATTAGTCATCCTGCAACTTCTAAATGTCCTCTCCGCTGGCTATAGCAGTGACTTTAAAGTGAGCTCCCAAACCGATGCTAAGATACCGGCAGTGGCGGCAGAGTTGCCTCACCTCGGCCAAGGACGAAATAGTTTCCAGAATAGTTAAGCATTCGAAGGATAAGACCGACGACGGTGCCAATGATGTCGGAAAGATAACGACCTGGGTCTTGAGTTCTGCTCGACAGCATGCCGTCGTGCGCGAGGGAATGACGGTTGGCCAGCAGGGACGAGGGAGGCGGCTCAAGATGGTATCTTTGAAACGCCAATCGTATTTGGTTTTGGTATGACGGAGAATTATTCCACTGCTGGACAGTGTTAATGAGTGATTGAGATTGCTGGTCTGGCCATAGGGTGCTGTATCGTCGCCATAGCGCGGTCATCTCGGTTGCAAGTGCGGCGCGGGCTGGGGTGTCAACGGCTAGAACGGGGTCCAGCGCGGGATCGATTTGACGGGGAAGATTCATCTCACACACGATGAACTCAGTGGTACGCTCCAGGAGCATAGAACATATCAAGCCGCTCACTTCTATTGTGGCTGTGGCGTGAGCCCAAGCAAACCAATCAGAGGTGATGCGCCACCAATCTCGTTGCGCCTGGAAAATGGGCCACGCACTTTCAAGAAAGATGCGAAGAGCACCGTCCGAAGAATTCTTAATGGGTGAGCCACCATCCCAGATAGGCAGGCGTGAGTTAGGTCGAGATTGTAGGAACTGCGTAGTCGTTCCTTCTTCGACTCGCACTTCTGTCCATCGAAGCTGTGAACCCCGTGCCATTTGCAAAATCCAGCATAGGTCCGTGGCGACGCTGTCGAGATCGGGCCGCAGCGAGAGCTCGGCCTCCGTTTCCAACGCGGCGTGGGGCGAGTCAGCGAATGAAATGCCGGGGTCTCCAGCCTTTAATCGAAATCCTTGCGGAGCGGAAACCAATCTTTCGCCGATGGCATAGAGCCTGCGCAAACGCCATTGACGACCGCCACAAGTGAACGGGATATGATCTCGGACAAAAGCGTTCCCCTCCCGAATCCCCTCGTCAGGCATGCCAAAATCGTAGTTTGTGAGGATGTACTGGAGGAGAGGCATTGGAGAACGCGAAACTGACGTGCGTTGAATGGCCGCGAGCGATGTGCTACTCGCTTTTCCAGCTCAGGCCAAATACCTCGGGCTTTAGCGTGAGGGCTTTCTTCAGCTCTTCTCCACCAGGAGCCATTTGAAGCATGTTGATCAGCATCGAGACGGAAGCCTGAATCTTGGTTAGGCTATCCTTGGATTTGAGCCAATTCTGAGGGCTAAACACCTTATTAGCTGAGGCGTATTCGTCGACGGCAGCTTTGAAAGCACTGTCGAAGCCAACCGCGGCGTTGGTCACGATTTGGTCGGCACACGCGGTAAAAGCGGGCAACGTCGCAGACGGGGATGGGACTTTATCGAGATGTTTACTGGCCGCACAAAATGAAAGCTGGACTGCAAAAAGAAGCTGGAATTTTGCCTGACTTGGAGTGGCGATCAGCAGCTCATTCAACGCGAGCTTCCCTGGGTCCCATAAGCTGTCGATCTTCCGCGACCATTGGTTGAGGGCGAAAAGATCCTCGGGAGGGTAATCGGCGTGAAAGAGTGTTTCGAAATACTTGTCGAAGAGCCGATTTTCGTTGGCAGAGATAATAGGCAAGCGGAGATGCCATGCGGCGAAGACTCGGGCGCTCTCAAGGATATCAACGGTCTGTTCCTCGGATTTATCAGCGGGGCGCAGTTCGCCGCGCTTGGCAATAAAGTAACCCTGCGGATAACGGGACTCGTAGGCACGCTTGATGGAAATAACGCGTTTGTCGTTGCTGCGGAGGTCCCGAGCTTTGACCGCGCTTTGTGAATTGGTATAGATGCTGATCTTGTCCGCCAAGTCCTTTTGCGGAATCTCGTAGAAGCGGAACAGAACGTAGGCATTCGCGGCGTTTTTCGCCTTTTCCGAGCAAGCACGTATGGTTGTCAACGACTGGCAGCCGTTCACGACTGAGATGCCATCGAGGGAAATCTCGTGCTTATCCTCTGCAATTTCCATTTTCTCGCAAAGCGCCGTGATGCCATTGTGGAAGAGAAAGAAATACTGTGGCGCGGCACCCTGGATCGTCTGCTTAAGCCCCTTATTGACCTTATTGCTGAGGCCGAGCGACTGGCGGACGTTTTTGCGAAAGAGCCGGCCATCGGCGATACCGGGAAGCTTCACGCATTCTGATAACGGAACCGCGGCTAGGACCGTTTTGACCCCACCGATCTCAACGGCAAGGTACTTTCCTTCCTGAAGTGAAAACGTGTATTTGAGCTTCGGCAGGTCTAGTGCGAGTGCTTCGTCCCACCGGGCCTGAATGGCCGCCGAATCAACCAGCGTAATGCTGCATTCGGGATGCTCAAAGTCAGCGATCAAGCTTTGGAAATCGGCGAGATCCATGCGTGCGGCTTCGGTCAAAGTACCAGTGGTGACCAGCTCAAAAACAACCTCGTAGTTGTCTTTAAGAGCCTCGGCTACTGCTTCAAGTTTCGGACGAAGTCTTTCGTTGGCCGCCTCTTGCAATGAGGTGATGTCCTGAATACGCGCCCAAGCCGCAAGTATTTCCTGTATTGGGCCGCCGTCGACGGAAGTCGTCGTAAAGAATTTTCCTTGGAAGATAAAAACCTTCTGCTTGTCGTCGTCAACGAGTACCGCATCGATTTCCTTATCATTTGCACCGTCGGTAATGTCTTGACGCGCCTCGACGGCGGTGCGCTGGTAAATGTTGCGAAGATACCACGCCAAGAAACGCTCTCCGTTATTGGCGAAATTGTCTTTGTAGTAAGGATCGCTGTCGATCTGGAGTTGAATGCGGGATAGGAGATCGCTCATGAGAGGTTGAATGGTGGTGAAGGCAGGCGGGAGGAACCATTGTGCTCCTCCGAATGCTTCCGGCCAGCCTAATTCCGATTAGTGGATAATCGGCACGGAACGGGTGCCATTAAGCACGAACCACAGGAGTCACAATATTTTGGTGCTGGCCAAGGAGGAGTCGCGGAGCCTCAAGCAACCGGCACGTCCTGAGATGCAGTACCGTAATTTCTGAAAAAACGCTTTAGGTCGCTGGATTCGGGCTACTTGCCGTCCGCGTACTTTGACTTGGTTGCTCGGGTTTGAATTCGATCCGGGCTTTGACCGTGAAAGTTTGGCAGCTGCTGAGGTGTTTTTGCGGCCTTTCGGCGACCCTTCGTAACCTTGGCAGAACTTTAGCACCTCCTCTTCGGTCTTCTTCCCGTGCACCATGTCGCTGATGACGTTGCCAACCTCGACGCCGCCCCCCCATAGCACAGGGGGTTGGAACAGTTGACGGCGTGGCGAAAGCTGCTTTCGGTCATTGTCGTAACCCGCCTCTGGCCGGACAGCCCTTGCTTTTCGAACACTTCAACGTGTAGCTTTGCCACAGTAGGGTAGGGTGCGGCAAAAGTGTTCACCTTGTCGCGCATGACGTACTCGGTCCGGGCGATGACGTCGGAAAGTTTCTCGCGTTGATTTGACATAATCTGTGGTAGCTTTTCCGCTAGGGTAGCGATCCAGGGTCCAACTCCAAGTCATCGGCAACAATAACTTCCCACTTGGAAAATTATGGATATCGAGGCTCAACGTCGCATCAAACTGGCCCAGCGTGAGACTGTAAGAGTGCAGGCCCGACCGTGCATCGTCCTCCGAACCTTGGCCCTTCCGTAAGGCAGCGCGGTGCTGCCTTGAAGCGAACTAGGCTTCCTTAATTTTGACAGAACGGATTATCTCTTCAATGAAGGTCGATCTCTTCGACTGCGTGATTGACAAATAGTCCTCGGCTCAGCGGGGCGAGTCGAACGATTCCTCGTGTCTTTGAGTGAACACATACTTCAAGTGTGGCGTTTTCCGAGTTTCCTCCCAGAACAACGAGGATTACTTCCGGACAATTAGCGTCGGGATCAATCGCAATCTCACGATGGGTTTGTTTATCAGTCGGACTTCTTCCCGGAGAAGATTCCGGATGGCTGTGCCACTCGCCGACATAGTGGCGCGCACCTCGAAATCGTTTAGTCAATCTTTCGTAAAATTCATTTAAGCCTTTGACGCCACGGATAAACCAAGTTCTTCCCGATCTCGAGTCGTCCGAAAGTGGAGCCAATCCGACAATTTCAGCGCGAAACCCATCGCTGGAATAAGATCCAACAAGGGAAGTGCCCACCTCATTGGGAGAATGAAAGGCTGCCACTTTGATCATTTTTAAGATCGAGCGTCGGGCAAAGTGCACCGTGTATGTTCCGTCTCCGGAACGCCAGCGTAGGGGAGGAAGATGCCTTTTCATCGGTAGAGTCCCCGATGGATTTCCTCGATGACAGGATTTCGAGACGAAGGATCAGTTCCACTTTCAACACGTCGAAGTAGCACCACCATTCCTCCATTCTTTTGGGGTATCGAAAGTACGCCTTCCAAAACGTCGAACGCAACTCCAACCAGGGATTGAATATGGTTCCAACGACCAGGAAAAGTCGCGTGCCAGCATCCTGCACCTGGAATGACAAGTTCCCTTTCGTCGGGTTCGCGGAAATATTCGTCCACCTCGTCAGCCAAAAGCCCCACGAGCATTCCTTTCTTCGCCAACTTACAAAACGAACGGAACGCTAGGTTAGCCGCAGTTCCCTTTCCCGAAAAGACCATCGTCAGGAACTTGGCGTTAGACGAAATAAACATATGAATGAGCCTCGTTCGCTTCTCGACTGAAAAACGGCTCAGCCACTGAAATGTCGATTCATTGGCGGACGAGTCAAGGATCGCGTCAGCCTGTTCCAAATCATCCGTAGCGTCTTTTGCATCAGACGAAGGGATGCTAACCACATGGGATCTAAGACGACAATGCGGGCTTCCTGGTTGCAGGCTCATGCGAAGAGCGGTTGCTTTAGCCACTCCAAAATAGCGGCCATCTAAGGTGTGGCGATTGTGGTTGCCCGGTTCAAACTCGTCCTTATCTATCAAGGCAACGTCCCGTGCGCCGGCACGAATAAATTGCTCAGCCATGGCGCTCCCTATTGCCCCGCATCCAACAAACACCAATTTAGCGCTTCGCACGGTCCCCTTCAACCCACCTCTAGAGATCAGTCGCTGTTCGGAGACATTTTCAGAGGTGACCCAAGGCACGAGATCGTCCCCGGAAAAGTGAGATTCCATCTGCCGGACCCTAAAGAGTTTAGCGCGCTTTTCTTTCCCGTACTTACGGCCTTTATCGCTCAGCTCGCCATACACGGTTTTAAGGAATATTGGTTGCCAATGAATCTCACTTACTGATGCACCGACAACTTTTGGAATGGGCGCGCCGACAAGGAGCACTGAGCAGGGATTTTCGTTTTGATGTCCCATGCAAAGGTCACGCAGAATTGAGGCGAGGTTAATTCCCAAAGGAGCGCATTTCTCGCCAATTTCCTTAAATGTTTGGGGCGGACGGTTTCGATAAAAGGCAAGCGAAGGCAGAAGAATCCAGACTGCTGAGAGTTTCTCACCCTCGATTGAAAAAGTTGGTGAAATGGAGGATTTCCAATCGGTGCCGTCTGGTCCCTTGAACAATCGGGCAAAGAGTACACTTGGTGTTTTCAGGCGCACTAACTCGACTAGCCCAGTTTGCCCAATGCGATTTTCCCAATAAGGAAAGGACTCTCCGTCTTCCACGAACCAGACATCGTTGTTGATAGGGGGCCGATCACGGAGACGCTTGGTGCTGAAGTCTGGAAGCTCGTAAGGATCGCCAATCTTTAAAAGATTCCCTTGCGCCGCATCACGCAGCCACTCCAGGCTCCATTCAACGTACATTTTAAGCCGGTCGGCTGTGCATGGTGCCCGGCCTTCTTCCTTGAGGCAGAGCTTCCCGGTTTCCGCGTCCTGATGGGGGAACCCGACTACTTCAGGAGACAGCGGAAAAATATCCACTGGCTTGAACGGAAAAGCCGAGGGGACGACGCCCCTAAATTCGACTACTGCCGGCAGGTTTTCAACGTTAGGTTGAGGCACGGTAGTACTAAACCTAAACTCAAATGTACCTTTCTCGGCTGCATTTAGAGTGTGCGTGATCTGAACGAAGCCGCTATTCGTGAGGCGCCCGAAGGCGTCCGTGATGACCTTGGGAAATCCGTCCACGAATCACCCGAATTTACGGGGTGTGAGGTCGCCGCTTTTCGTAGCAGGAGAGATAAACGGACCTTTGCTCTGGCCTCCACCCCCTCCGTCATCGTCGTTATCGTCGCTCAGTCCATAATCCTCAGCCAATTTTCCGCTATCCGACTGAGGTCCCGAACAGCTTCCATCCGTGTAGATATCAAATATGAACGATTGTCGCTCTTCCCCGGTGTGAAGGACACTTTCTTCACCGACAGTCTCTTCATAAATCTCCATCGCATCGTCATGTGGATGGCCGTGCCTGCTCTCTTCCTGCGTAGGGGCAGAAACCACGATGTACGTGGGTGCGATAGCCTTTAGCGCATCGTGGTAAGCCTCCTGTTCTTCGGTATCGCGAAAGAATGTGCGGGAACCATGATGTGAAGCCGCGAGGACATAGGCGGACATTCGCTCCTTGTGATACTTAGTGATATGCAGTTCAAAAGCCGCTCGATCGGCGTCGCCGGGAATCATAATCCACTTGTCACCCTTGCCGAACTTCAAGACCGCGCATTGTTCGTGAATCCGGGAGCGTCGCGTCTTAGGATCTTCGTCGTTGACGCTGTCCGTAACGTGCAGGGCTGGACCCAGAACGTAGTATTCGGCCTCACCTAAGGGAAAGGAACTCCGGCTTCCCTCCAGCTCTTCCACTGTCCCTCCGGCTTTTTTCACGTTATCCATCACACCTTCCAACTGTTTGTAAGCGGCCTCATCATCCTTTCCTGGGATATGGCCGGAATGGAGTATACGATGGATTTTTACCTCCTCATCCAAGTCCTCTAATCCAAGCAGATGATCGTTGTGGGGGTGGGTGTTCAGGAAAACGTCTAAGCCGGAATTTCCGACTATTTCCTTAACAACACGCGGAACATCGATACCCCCCGTATTACGACCAAGATGAATATCAACAAGGGCCACCCGATAGCCGTTTCCCTCTTTTGCAAAAATTAAGGCGCTTGAGCCTTGACCGACGTAAAGAAAAGCGACCCGAAGCAAGATCCTTGGATCATTGGGGACAAGAATAGATTTTGCGGAGTTAGCCATAGTTAGTTATTGCGTGGACGAAGGCTTATTTAAGAGACGTTCAGCCGTATACAGCACTTCCCTTACATAGTATATGCCTCGTTGTTTTGTGCGGTTCCAAAGGAGAATGATCAGAAGCACCACTGTGCCGATGGCGATTATCTTGGGCCTCCAATCCCAGGCCGAAAGGCCACCCCAAAAGAAAGAGGCGAGAGTAAGAAAAAGAGAAACTACGGCCAACAGGAGAAACGCCCTGTTGTAAGCGTACAGCGCGTTGAATCGCCCGACTCGAGGATTGCCACTTGTTTCCGCGAGCTGCATCGCAAAGAGAAACCGAGAACGCACGGAAGGATTGTCTCCGATGGCAGCAGCTAGCTTGGATGAAATGCGTTTTGCGCTATCGGAGGGAAAGTACCGCTCGCCAAGGCCCGTCTTCAAAGCTTGCTCGGAAAGCCGTCCCCCCCACGAAAATTCCAACAGCGGTTCCGCCAAGCTCACAAGCGCCTGCAGGATATTTCCGAGAAACAGAGCTACCGCCGTTAGGGCAATCACGGTAAATGCCTCGGGATAATTTGAAATCGAAAGGGCTTTCGCAGTCTCCGGAAAGCAAAGCACCCCGAAGCACATCAGCATAATTCCTGGAACTATGACCCCAAGGATGTCGTAAAACTCGAATTTATCGTTCACGTGTGGGCTTGGATTGTAACGGTCCGCAATGGCCATGTCACCATTCCGTTTAATTCCTAAGCTTTCCCTTCGCTTCCATGGTGACGGGGGAGTCGTTGAACTTGAAGTACCTTTTAGCGCTCAGAACGGTACTATGCTCGCGACAGCTTCATGCGCGAAGATTCGCCCAACAATCTCATCCAGTTTGTACGACATATAAGCCTGCGTGGCGAACGGGCTGGTGTGCCTCAGTCGCCAAGATAGCAAAGGCAAGACCGGAAGCTCGATGGTCACCCATCCCCGCGCCGCCGCGGCCTTAATGAAATGGATCGGGTCGCCGCTCGGGCCGACGCGGTCGGAAGATTGGCTGTTCCCAAGCCAGCGCTGTCCAGGCCAGCACATGCAGCGCCACACCAGGTGGCATACCTCCACCAAGCATTTCTCGCCGCCGGCGTGAACGGGATGGATGCCACCCATCGCGTGAGAAAGGCGTTTGCAAATAACGTGCGAATTGCGCTCGGCGGCGACATCTACCGGTTGTCGAAGGCGATGCTTTGTTCGTCGGCGCTTGGTGTCGCGGAAGGTTGCCGAGGCGATCTCGTGGGTCGAGAAGGGTGCCGTGCTCAAGACCTTGGTGGTGATAGGTATCGTGGGCGGAGTGCCGTTGATCGTGCGTCCCGCGTTGGGTTTCACGGACGATGTTCTCTGACCGAGGATATTGAAGCCTAGAAAACTTGGCGTATGTCAACTAGCTGAGGAACCGGAAGGGCAACGATGTCTTCATAACTTTTATCGACTTCGCTGAATCTAGGTTGAGTCAGAGTTATTTCATTGCAGCGTTCGATGGCGCACCAAGTTGCGGTTTTGGCCATGCTCACATGCCGGCGACATACGAATGGCCTATGTGCGTATATGGAACATTTGTCTTCTTTCAGGAAGGGACACGGCTTCCCAAAGAAGTTTTGCTTGGGGATTGGTGGGTGTGCGAGGTGCCCAGTCTTTTGTTCAATGTACATCACTTCCGTTTTTGAAATGGTGACTGAGATGTGGCAGCAGGCGCTGCACCCCGCCCGACAGACGGCGAAAGCGCCGACAAACGTGTAGATTTCGTCCATAGCCTTGTACAGCTCATCGAGTTTGTCGATCGGCGTGCCTAATACTTTTCGGATGCGTTTGCGCAAATGCTCCTCCTTTTTAAGAAGATGACTTGGGCAGGTGGTTTGCACACGTTTGGTGTTACGCAGGGAGGTGGCTTTGGCCGACTCAGCGGTTTCAGTTAGTTCCATTTGTTTCCTCGTGAATTCGTCTCGTTAATGGAAGCAATGAGCTCGGCATAAGAGGTGGTTTAACTACGCTCAGCGAGTAGTTTAACCACTTGGCGATCGAACTGTGGGCCTGCCGGTTTTGCCTGACAGCTCAGTACGTGCATCTGGCCAGAGATCAATTCGAATACCTCGCCGATGTGGGGGAGAGCATGATAATTGCCTCGTCGGTCGTCGATGGTTTCCAGAAGCAGCAACCCATCGGGTTTGAGGGAAGGAATAAGTTTTGCGATCAGTGCGGGAGCGTAGAAGTGGACTAGTATGACTAGGGAGTATTTTCGGGGGGGCAACTCGAAGTCGCTGCTGAGCAGGTCCATAGTGTGTTGCGTTAGCAATCGGCACTTTCGGGTTATTTCGGGAAAGATGCAGTCGGGTTGGATGTCGTAGCTATCGATAGGCCAACCAGTGTGAAGGAATGGAACCAGATTTCGGCCAGATCCTCCAGCGATGTCTGCAATAGGACCATTTAGCCGTGCAACGACGAATTCAGAGTGCTTGGCGATGAACGACGTGGGAACGAGGTGAGCTCCAACGTGCTTTTCATTGGCAGGCGATGGCATCGTTGACGGCCGTGAACGGCGTGATGTGTTTGCTGTACCGAAGTGTAGCCGAAGCAAAGAAACCGCCACAGTCAGTTTTGCGGGCGCATGGCGCACACTCGGGCATGTACTCGTTCTTCCAGTCGGAAATGCTCTTCCGGTTGAATGGATATAGACGAGGATCCAAGACGCACAGTTGGTGGTTGTAAATAGAGACTCGGATGCGGGCCTGGTCGAGTATCTCTGCGGCTTCGACGAGCTGAGGTTGGTAATCTTTGGGGTCGATCCAGAGTTTTTCGAGGTTGAACTTGGTGAACCCCATCATTTCGAGCCCCATGAGGGCGACTTGGTCGACGAAGGTGAGGTTGCGCCGGACGAACCGGGCAAGGTCGGGGAGACGAGAGTATGTGGCCTGATGGATGACGACACGTATCTCCACCTTCACGCCAAGCGATTTCAGATTGATGATGCCGCGGAGGGTGTCGTCATAGGCGCCGTCGGCCTGCACCACGTAATCGTGTATGGAGGAGATGTCCGAATAAAGGGGAATACCGATCATCAGATCGGGGTGTCGCACGTCAGCCAGTGTCTTGGCAAAGGCCAAGTCTTTGAAGTTTCGACCATTTGAAAGCATATGGACGCCGGTGCTGGGCAAGTGCGATTTGAGCGACTGCACGATTTTTACTAGAGCAGGGCCCAAGAGCGTGGGTTCGCCGCCAGTGAGACCAATCGCCGGTGTTTCTTGCGACATAAGGGGAATGGTGCGCAGGACGTTGTCGATGATGTATGAATCGTCATGTGGCTTAGGTGGCTGCGAGCACATTAGGCAGAAGTTATTGCACCGCTCCGTTAGAAGAAACGCGTTGTGGGGCGATTTGCGCCGGTACAGGGCACGGAAACTTTTTCGATCCGGGCCAATACGGATGACGTCACCATGGCCCAGATAGGTAATCTCTGGATCAAGCAGGAACGAATTGAGCGGCGCCGGCGCTGTCGGAGGTGTCGCGAAAAGATATCCCCCAAATCCGGCTGGAAGAGGCCGGCCGTTTCGCTGGTAAAAATACTCGTTGCTACGCAGGGCCGAAACGTAGTTTGGATTATCCGTGATTCGGCGGATGATCGTGCCGCTCTCCGTAATGTCATTGAGAGGCTGGACGTTGGAGGAGAGCTTAAGCATAGCGGTTTACCAGCGCACCCAGCTTTCCAAGATTCGTCGGGCCTCGGGATCGTCTTCCATCTTCTGGATGATGTAGCGGAAGACTTCCATGTTTTTGCGACAGAAACCGCTCAAGGCCTTATGGCCGACGAAATCTTTTTGGGTGGCGTAGTGATAATCCGGGTCGGCACCGCAGTAAGGCTGGAAGGCGCATTCCTCACACATGGGAACGGCTTCAAGGATCGAGTCTGCTAACGGATTCAGGAGTGCCGGCGAGAGCATCATTTGCTCGTAGCTATCGTTTAGCAGGTTTCCCATACAGAAGATTTTGTCGCCCATTTCGGCCTTCATTCGAGCTTCGTCTGAGGGGTAAACTTCCCCGTTGTAGTTGAAGATAACGGCGGTGATACCGAAACCCGCGGGCGACTGTAAATTGACAAAGCTTGTCCCGTATGGAGTCAGCATCTTCCCGAGTACGAGTGCGGTGTAGAACTCCGTGAAGCGCAGGCCGGCTTTGTTGAGATCGAGGATGTAGTCGAGACCAGTGCGG
>Ga0209611_10000062_pt1 | contig 111162 bp, 77 predicted proteins | sample S1TSphgellanicum_3_FD_187693 | JGI IMG/M metagenome (GOLD analysis project Ga0209611, IMG submission 187693) | Host-associated microbial communities from peat moss isolated from Minnesota, USA - S1T2_Fc - Sphagnum magellanicum MG (SPAdes) (version 2) | ecosystem: Host-associated > Plants >... | reverse complement strand
CATTGGCTTTCACACCATCACTGTATATTCCGTTATAAGCCATGACCTGTACACCCATATACACCATGGAGGGCAATAGTTCCTCTAGGAGAATTGAGAAGTTTAATGGAAGGCCAGGTACCATTTCTTTAAGGGAATTCAAAACAACTTTCTCAACTATAGTTTGTGAATTGGAGTTCAAGTATGTTCTAATTACACCGAGGCGTTTGCATTCAAACAACGGCCCATTATGTGCACTATGAAGCATTAGATGTTTATGAGCAACATTCTTCAAAGATTTTGGGTGTCACCCAGATCCCTAATCTAGCTTATGCCATAGCCATCGCCACTGCCTCTCAAGTTTCATTGTAAACAGCCATTACACATCATGGGATTATGCCTAATAATTTAAATCCGATACCTACTTCAGTAAACTTGTCTCCTTAACAACTCAATGATGCTACCGCAAACATTCCTCCCACCATCGATGCACCAGTTTTTGCTAATCCAGTGGGGGAATTTTTTCGAGTTCTTGAACTAGAATTTCTAGTCAAGAGTTTTGAAAAAAATCTACAGCTCGCCACCTTCTTTCAGCAGAAGGATGAAACCCTCAAGATGCTCTACAAGAAGCTTTTCAAGCTTAAAGAAGATACTTAAAGTATCACAGACCTGGAAGTTACCCATCGGTATCTTCGTTCATTAGAAAGTACTCTGACACTCCATGTGTAGGTTTTGCAATAGGTTTTTGCAGAATTTGGAGATTTGTACACTTTGCTGGATGTGTACAACATTTCTGAAAAGCTAGAATTGGCTCATGCACATTATGAGGCTAATATTATGAGGCCTCCATCATGTTCGGCCTCAACCTCCACCAACTTCGCCAACGAGATCATCATATTCTTCTTCAAGGGCTAAAACGGTGCACTCGGCTACACCCATCCTACCTTCTTGTAACTACTGTGGCAATCCTGCCCACAAAGCTAATGAATGTAACATTCCTTTCGAGGATTTCTTTTGTGATTATTGTGGGAAAAAAGGACATCAAAAAGTTGTTTGTTTTGCCAAGTTCCCGGAATGGAAGCAATTCCAATTACCACGACAAAATCTACCAACATCTTCCACTGCCCCTTAACCAAAAGCTAAATCACCTCAGCCTTCCACTCAAGCTTTCCCCACCAAGGGCAATTCTAGTAAAAATGCTGAGAAGAAGGAGCACAATGTTAACAAGAGGGAGGTGCTTCAAACCCATGCCACTCAAGTTCAAACTCTGCAAAACGAACTTGAATCATTGATGGCCCAACTTGCGAAGGTGGTGCCTAGTGAGAGAATGTCCATCGCCACCATAGTTGCCATTATCAATAATATTGAGTTAACAATCCAAGCGGGAGGACATACACCTAGAGTGGTATTTCTTGATATAGGTGCCCAACTAGTGATTCTTGTAATTCAATTCGCAAAGAAGATGGGCATGCTTAACTCCAAACTACGGAAATTTATGTGACAAATCACATCGTTAGTGGGAGAATAGAGGAGGTACTTGGGGAGAGTTCAGATTTTATTGCACTTAACTTCAATGAAGGTACAGATTAGGAGCTTTGCCTACAGGTAAAATGTTTAGTCACCAATGCCACCAATTACAATGTGCTCATTGGGCAAGAAGCCCTGTTTCCACCAGGTTTCACAATTGACAACTAGTTCGAGCATGAGTACTACCAAATGGATTGGGAAACTGATTGCCACCACCTGGGACACATACCCCTTGATTTATATGGGAACCATAGTTCAATGGTTCACCATTGTATGTTCAAGGAAGCACACACCATTTCCTACATCCAACAAGCTAACCAAGAGTGGATAAAAGGAGATGAAGAGGAAACAGCTTACGCTCAAGCTACTGAAAGCTTGAGGGTGGTTCCTACGGACATTTAACACAAACTAGAGGTTTTACAGAGGTTCAAAGTAGCCCACAAGCCCTTGGTCAAAGCTCTGTTTAGTTTTGAGAACATGGAGAGCCATGGCGAACTAATTAAGCCAGTACTTTGTCAATTAATCACTGCCTAAGAAGGTGATTACATTACTAGAGCTCTTTGGTGGTATTGGTACAGGTCTCAAAACCTTACTATAATTAGGGATGGTGGTTCGAAGGTATTTTCTACGTAGACATTAATCCTATTACAATACAAGTGGTGGCATCGAGAATGATGGAGCTCATAGCCAGATTTCCACAATAGTTTGCGACCACTGCATGGAAGGCCAATTTCACTATCGCAACCCCACTTTAAGGGAAGTGTGAGGTCGCCACTCACATTCCCGAAAATGGGACTTAGGAGTCCTCCGGGACTCCTGAAAACTCAGAGCGCAATTGCAAGGGTCAAAACACCTTGCACTGAAACATTCTTTATATCGTTGGAAAGGTCTTGAAGTGTAAATGTCCAAAATGGCCTTGCATGAGCCATTTGGACATCTGTAGCACAAGTTATGGTCGAAAGAAGGGCCGGGAGTCAAATTGGCAATTTGACTCTCGACCACTAAAAGTTGGGAATCGACCCAATTCCGGTGCGTGCAGGTGAAGTGCGACACATTGTTGGAAAGCTCTCAAGGAAAGCTATAATTTTGCTTTAGACCACGTCCCGATCCGAGCTTGGGGCGAGAAGTTATGAACGGCCAAAGTCCCGGGAGTCCAAACCAAGACAGTTTTGGGACTCCACTTTGGGAGTCCCGAGAAAAAGAGCCATTTGGATGCAAGTGCGACGGAGAGCTGCAGAGAATATTATATGGGGGAAGGTGGTGGCTTCCCCCGAGTCCAGGCCGTAGTGAGTCAAATGAGTCCAAGGTTGCCCGTGGCTTGTCTTAACACTAAAAATGTGCAAAATGAGTGCTAACCAACTTGTTGGTTGGATTTGGATGCAGGATCGAATAATTACGTAGCTTGTCCCTCTTCCTAGTCTAATCCCGGAGCTTTCAGCACACCCTTCTCACCCCCTTTAGTGCTGGAAGCTAGGAGTGTGCCCCGAGTCCCCCATACTTCCACAATTTGAGTGACTTAGCCCCAACTTGGGGCTAACTAGGGACTTGGGAGCGTGTCATTCACTTTCTTGCCTTCTGACATATAACTAATTCATAAGGAGCATATATAATTACTTGGCCTCATGGACCTCATCATTTCAAGTTGGGAGTGTCAAGGATTTTTAGCGGCTGGATTTAGAGAAGGCTTGAATCACATAAGATCTAGTTTCTTCACAGACATGGTACGATTGATCAGTTAAGTTCAATCCATTTTTCCTATGCTTCGTTATGTAATTGAGAACACCCTTTTTCAGCTTGACTAGAGGAAAAAAATCCAAAAGCACTACACATTGGTCAAACATTACCTTGGAGAACCATTCCTATTCGATGCGGCACAATGCAGTTCCTATGCGTACCGACTGCGCAATTGGTGGATTAACCTTGCATCACTCTCAGTTCTGTAGTTGGTTCTAAGATACACCATCAGAGACCCCAACCTATAAGTTTCTCACATATTGGATGATCAAAGCTCCTGTCAATCAACTACAAGGCAAAAGAAACCTCCTTGGTTTCTTGCGAACACAATAGAAAAACCAAAAGGTGTTTGGCCCACCTTTGTTTCCTTCCCATGAACACACACCTTTTAGGGAGATGGACTAGGCCTGGTGTATCGTCATGCTTCAGCCACTTGGGATGAACCAAGCCCAAAAGAAAGAGAAAAGGTTATGGGGTTCCAAACTAGCACTATTAGTCACACCAAGGTGACTAGATTGGAGCATAACGTTCTACTGGGGAAAGGCATGGACCTAAACTCCCTTACATGGTTGTTGGTAACTTGTGTACTCTTTCAAATGTACACACACTAACATTGATTCAATCAGCTTGCAGTTTTGCCGATGTGATTACATGGCACCCCGACCAAGTACACTTGCCTATCTTCAACACTCTACACTTCACTCTTGGTGTTGGGGGGGAGGAAGTACCATGTAATTTGACTCAAGTTGTTTCTGATACACCTGGAGGTACATCAATTTCTGGAAAAACAATTACAACCTTCTACGAATCTACGTAGTTAGATAGTGGAAAACCTAATACACCAGGTTCTTCAAACACACTTTCCAACTCCATTCCATGTGTTTCCAAATACCCTTTCATTATGGGGAACCAATTCACCAAGAAGGAGAGAAACCAGGTCACAAACTTGCTAATTAAGTATGAGAATGTGTTCGCATTCTCAATGAAAGACTTAGGTAAGTGTAAAACCATGTAATTCTCTATAGACCTTATAGATGAGACACCCATCTATCAGAGGAGGCATAGGTTGAGTAAGCATGAGTGGGAACTAGTAGATGAAAAATGCAAAGAGCTCCATGAGATTGGTCTCATTCAGCCATCAAGTTTTGATTTCATAATCATTATAGTAATGCCAACAAAAAAAGATTCAGCTAGATATGCACTAAAAAAAGGATGTGCGGGGATTATAAACCTTTAAACCTAGTTACACCTCAGGACAGGTACCCTATGCCCATCCCTGAAGAATTGTTTGATAACATTGGAGATTGAAACATCTTCACAATTGTGGATTTAAGGCAAGGCTTTGCTGTGAAGGATCGCAAGAAAACAACATTCCATGGAAGTAATAAGTTGTGGGAATGGTTTATGATGCCTTTTGGATTAAAGAATCCACTTGTTTTCTTTCAACGAATCATGGATCAGGTTTTCGAAGGGGCAAATTTCTTGAAGTGCTACATAGATGACGTCCCAGTGCATAACAAAGGACTCTTGCAACATTTGGCTCATTTTGAGGAGTTAGTCAAGAGGTTTCACAAAGTCAATATGAAGATTCATCTTTAAAAGTGTGAGTTTGCTATCACCTCAATAGTCTACCTTGGACACAGAATTTTGCCAAATGGTATTATGGCTCATTGGGCCAAAGTAATAGTCATTTTGGAGATGCCGAATCCTACTAATGTTCACACTTTGAAGAGCTTCATCGGATTATGTGATTACTACACAATTTATGTCCAAGACTTTAGTACTATTGTTCATCCTTTCTATGCATTGTTAAAGAAGGATGTTACTTGGACATGGAGTGATGAGGCTCAGGAAGCTTTCAACACGGCCATGGAGAACTTGTCCATTACACAACATCAAGACACCTCACGGTATGCACACACACAAGGTGGCAATTACAAACTTAAGGTGAGACAATTTGATGTTGGTGACTTTGTGAATCTTTAGCGACAACCTAATGATACTCTAAACACTTCTTCTAGTCGCACTATCTTGAGGATTAAGGCGATTATGCCTTCAGGTGTGTTAGAGTTGTAAGGAGCTAATGAACGCACAATTCGGGATCATTCCAAAAATTGTGCACCCTACCACCTACTGAACTTGGATCCTACCATCTTCACATCGACTTGGATTCCTCCACTTGACTATCCATGTCATGTATGTCAGAGGATAGACGATGCCGATCAGATGCTGCTTTGCGATAATTATAATGGTGGATATCATCTATTCTACTTCAAGTCGGAGCTCACTCAAGTTCCCGCCGACATTTGGTATTGTTCATCATGTTTTCTTATAGCACCTTGATTTCTATTGAGACCATGCCACGTTTTTCCTAGCTCAAATGTGGGGGGGGGATACATGAGAATTTCATCTCAACCTCCTCTTGTGCATTGTATATATATGTGCGTGCATCTCTTTTTGGTTGATTAGTTTTTACCTTTGACTGGTTTTAGTCTTTTTGTTTATTAGAGTTTACTATGGATTCACACCTTATGACACCAAACATCATGACACTACATGTCACAACATTCATTGCACTTCGGTTTTGGTGGTTGTGTGAATTTCTACCCATGCAACTTTGGTTTGACCATCAAGAGTAAATAACATTTAACATTCACTGTGGTGTTTTGAACCCCACTAGTACCTTGAGATCATAAGGAATAACTTATTTGCTTTTTTGTTTGTTAATGTTTTTCCTCTAGTAATTTGGAAGGCACCTAATAATCCATAAAGACTCACAAATAATCATATTTGGAACATATACTATTAATATGCAAACATCCACTATCCAAATATTTCTAGGGGGTAATGTCTCCTTTCATTTTCAAAAATTGGCCCACAATTTGTTAATTCATTATGACCAAATGCCACTCATGCATGCATCATACCACCCACCCCTAAATTCCACTATTAACCATGAAACAAAGAAATTTCTTGAGATCATGGCACATCTATGTCCCCAAAACACCACAAAATAAAGGCACACTTCCATTTGTCCTTTGTTTCAATAACATATTTCTTAATACCAAACCATTAGACCACCATTTAATAGACCCCCAAAAAATGGAATGCATTCTATATGGGAATGCACGAGTTGCTACAACATGTGTCCATGTAAAATGGGAATGGGTGTTATTGAATCAACCCAAAGATTGGAAACTTGTTTTGAATTGAAACCCATTAGCAAAGATTTTTCCAGCAATTGGCCAAATTTATCATTAAGAACGTCACACCTTCACTTTACTATACCCATCTAACTTTAGAAATATATAGAAAACACTCAAATAAATATTTTCATTAAATGTTTTTGGTGAATCCATTGACTAGGTTGTGGACGTTGAAACTTTAATGACATCAAAAATATTACTTTATGACCTAGGCTTGGCAAAATATTGGATAAAGCCTATGGGTTTAAAAAATGGATTTTTTGGTGGTAGATTTGGTTTTAGGTCACCAAAAAAACATTTAATTTGAACAAGTTTAAGTCTTGGCTTTTTTTGTGAATAGAATTGTCAATTTGGGTTTCAAGAACTAGATCCAAACTTGGCCGAAAACTTGAATCTATGCCTAAAAACCCATTCCAAACTTGGCCCACAATTTGAATTCAATTCAAAACTTGAATCAAATTCTATGTTCAAGTTATTTTCCAAATTTCCCATAATGAAACATCCAAGTCTGAATACCTTAACACACATGCCATAACTTACAAATGAAACCCCAAGATGAATCATAATTTTTTTCTTTCATTTCCATTATTTTAAAATGAATCATTTATAAACCACAATCAAAATGTTGTCTATATAAATAGAATACAAAGAGGAAATGGAATATACATTTGTGCAAAATATTGTGGTATTGTGTTCGTTCTCCCACAAAAATTTAAGGTTTATAACAAAATGGGGTAATTGCACCTCCCACTACCATGGTGGCGCATTCCCAAGCTCCTTGATAAACTCAAATGTGAATGTAAGGTGAGAACAACGAAAGGATAAGGAGTTAGGGCATGCTCCTTGGCTCATAGCACTTTTGGGGTAGAAGGGTGTGCTAGAGCTCTAGGATGGGGACTAGGAAGAGTGACAAACAATTCAATTAGTCACACGAACTTGCATAAACCAAACAACAAGTTGGTTAGTGCGTAATTGGAGCATTTTTGGTGCACAGACGAACCACGGGCAAACACAAACTCACAAGATTCATCATGACCCGGACTTGGGGGAAGCCATCACCTTCCCCCTTATATTATTCTCTATGCCTCGCCATGGGGCCATCACCCAAATGTCATTTTGTTCTGAGACTCCCAAGTTGAAGTCCCGAAATTCCCTAAATTAAGACTCCCATGACTTTGGAGGCTCATAAATTTGTGTGCAAACCTCTGATTGAGGTGAGGTCTAAAGAAAAGTTTTAGCCCTTGTCAATATTTTTCCAACGGTATGTGACACACCACCTGCACGCAAGGAAATTAGGGCGATTCCTGAGTTTTAGTGGTCGGGAATCAAATTGGCAATTTGACTCCCGACCCTTGTTTTGGCCATAACTTATGTTTTAACTGCCCAAATGGGTCATGCAAGCCCATTTCAAATATCTACGTTCCAAGAGCTTTCCAATGATATAAGGAATTTTTTTAATCCAATGAGTTTTGGCCCTTGCAATTACCCTCTGAAGATTTGGAAGTCCATTGGGACTCCAATTCCCAAAGTGGGAGCTCACTTGGGAGTGTGGGTGTTCATTCCCTCACATTCTCCTACACTCCTGGGAGCATGAAATGTGACTCCCAAGTTTCACTTTTGGCCTGCACCTTTACCAGCCTTTGCCTTGGTCGCGAGCCCAAGGCTAGGGTTGTGACACATGAGAGATTTTGGTTTGTAAAAAATGAAGGCATTGCATTTTGTATGTCCCTAGAGATTATGGTCTATATAAAAATGAGGGTATTGCATTTTGCACTATCCTTGGAAATTATGATTTGCAAAAAAAAAAAGGTATTGCATTTCCCACATATCATTAACAATTGTGATATTTTAAACAAGGCAAGACCATAGTGAAAACATGTACAAGATGACAAGGGGTGGAGCTCATTTGGAATTAAAGGGCTGATGAAGCTTGTAACAATGCTAGGAATTGCATGATGACCACAATACCATCACCTACACTTGTAAGAAATGTAAATGTCAAAGATAAACATGAAGGAGACCACCATAAACCTCAAATTTTGCTATGCAAGACCATAATGAAAAGAGTTGCAAAACAACTAAAAAAATAAAATGCAAATTGACAAAAAAGGTAAGGATTAAAATGTAAGAAGCTCATTCCAAATAGGGTGTTAATGAAGCTTGCAACAATGCTAGAAGTTGCAACATGACCATAACATGACCATTTATACTTGCAAAAATGTAAATGAAAAGGAGCAACATGAAGGACCTCATTATAAACCTTAAACCCTAATATGTAAGTTCATAATGAAGGGAATCACAAAATAATCATAAGAAAAAAGAATATAAAATGACAAAAAAAAGGTGAGGAATAAAGTGCAAGAAGTTCATTTGCGACAATGTGTTGATGAAGCTTGTAACAATGTTAAGAATTAAAAGATATTGTAACATCACCATCTACCCTTGTCAAAAATGTAAATGAAGAGGAACAACATGAAGGAACTCACCATAAACCCTAACACTTACTACACAAGACCAAAATGAAGGGAGTTGCAAACAATCATAAAAAAAGGGATGATAAAATAATAAAGAATGTAACAAATAAGGTGCACAAAGTTCACCTAAAATTATTCATTATTGGAGCTTGCAACAATGCAAAAAATTGCAAAATGACAACAACACCATTAGTTACACCTACAAACAACTTAGACAAAGGATAATAACATGGGGGAACTCACAATGCCACAATGGAAAGAACTAGTGACAAATATCATTCCTTTATATTCTATACCTAACTTTCTTTTCTCTCTTACCTACCTCCTTTGTTCCTCATGCCTAACATTTGTTCTTTTTGAGGCCCTTTTTCCCTTCTTTCTTTGTTAAACCAACTTCATTTCCCTAATCATCATCTTGAATCCTAAAAAAGAAAAAAAGAAAAATGACAACTTTTAATTTATGTTTTAATATATATGCATACACACCATGCAAGGGTAAGTATAAATAAAAAAACATGTTCAATAATGTAAGTGTAAAAACTTTAAATGTGTACATGTAAATGATATACATTTACACTTATGTGCATAACACTTGTAAGGACCATTCTAGAAATGAGGGCCTGGTGTGAGAGGCAAAAGCCAAAGCATGGGACTTGAATTCCTAGAACAACCCCCTTAAAGGTCAGTACCAATGTTGGGTAGGTATCACAATTTTAATGATACTCACTGGTTCTTAGTTTTCACAAAATAATTTACAACATGGTTTAGTTTTCATTTTTATAAAAAAAATGTTAAGCAAGGGCTTCAATATTTTTTCTTACAAATTTAAATCGGTTTTCACAATGCCAATTCTCAATAATTTAAGAATAGTTGGTTCTTTTCTATTAAGGTTCACAAATTGGGTATTACTTATTCATTTTTTAAAATTAATTTTTTAAAAATATTTTATTTTATTTTTAATAATAAAAAAACAAGCAATGTTATAATTATTTTTAAAAAACCAATCAATTTATTTGTTGCACTTTTATAGTTCAACAACTTCATCCCTTTTAAATCCACCTTCAAACTTTTAAAACTCCTCTTTTAAATCTATATCCATTTCAAGGAATTTTATAATATTAGATGGAGATTTACATCCTATTCTAAGATCATTAGGCCAGTTTTTGTTAACAAATATCAACTTCTTTAAATTTTCAGTTTGCAAATGACAATCTTCTAAAGTTAGTTGAATTCCAACCAAGGAAAAATCCTTTCTTTTCAATTTGAAATCCAACAACATTCAAAATCTACTTAGCTAAAAATCCAATTACAAGAAACATTGTTTCATGTTTATGCCACCATTGAAAAGGACATTTGATGTCCTTGACGGGTAAATGCAAGCTATGGTGGCTCACTTTTGTGACAAAATGGTGTTTTTTCCTTGGGTACCTTTTATTCAAATGCATATGCTAATTAATATATCCTTAAATCTACTCATTGGGACTTGAATCTAAATTAACAATTTCATTATGATAGAGAATTGTGTGGTTATTTATTGACAAAAAATTCATTTGTTAGTAGTAATGGACTTTTGAAATTGAAAAATATGGATTGGTCATCTGATTAGAACATCACAAAATGGAAAAAATAATATTGATTCACATTCCAAATTTGTTATTGGGACCCAATATATAATGTAATACATGATGATAAATTCATATGAATAATCTTTTTTTTGAAAATTTTAACCATTAAATAGTCAAGGACCTTTGAATGGTTAAAATTTGACCATATTTTCATAAGTCCATATGAGTTGCAATTTTTTTTTGTTTTTCAATTTCTTTGTCCTAAAAACATATTTTTTGAAAGTTTTAGATGGGGCATTATTCCTTTGGATTTTGTGAGTTTTCCTTTTAGGATTTCCAAATTAAAAATTTACATTAATTACATTAAATACAAATTTTCACATAGATTTGAGAAGGTTTGTAAATGATTGAACATGTATTATTCATATATTAGAATAATAATATTTTAAAAATAACAACCATGTCCATTTGAATCATTTAAAAAAATCTTGTATGGATTTATAAAGAATGTAATTTTTGCTGTTATTGAACCACTGTACCATGCATTCACCTTGACATCTAATTGAAATTTCCTAAAAATTAGAAATTCCATCTTGACAAGTTTTTTTTTTGGTTCACTTGTACACTTACCATTTACCTAAAAATATCCAAACTGCAATCCTGATAAAAAAATCCTAATTAACAAAATTCTTATTTAACCTTACCAAAGGATGCGAATGTTCATGACATTTGACCAACATAGGATATAAGGATTTTCTATCGTATTCCTCAACAAAAGCAACACCTTGCTCCTTTCCAACAAATGAAGATAATATATGAAGGCTTTTAAACCTAAGGTCTAACATCAAAAATCATATTATGGGTTTTTCTACTATCATAAATCTTTAAAAATGAAAGGAAAAAATCTAGAATATTGATTACCTCCCTTCTAATGTTAGAAGGTAATAAAGTTAATTCACCAATAACAATTGAATCATCATCCATAAGACTTTCAAATGAAACAACAATTTGATTTTCCTCCTTCAATTTCAAATTCATGGAAATGGTAGAATGTAAAGCATCACTAATAAGCCAATCACCATGAGATTGGTTAAGAACACATGTTTGAAACAATTGGAAAAAGACAATGCACAATAGTTTGAGAAATTTGCTAAGTCAAAGGTGGATGTGTTCGATTAATGACTATCATAGCAGTTTGTTTATTATAACAAAGCATAATGGCATAACAAAATTGCAACACTTTTTGAAACGTAATTCTTTTGCTAACAAATCTACAAAACAACCAATAGTAAAATGTTTAGTTATCCTATCAAATTTAGAAGTTCAAAAATTGTAAATAATTCACACAATATTGACAACTAAAAAACTATCTAGTTTCATTAAAGTATTCAATTTTTGGATCAAATTCCAATTTTCACACAAGCCTTGTTCCATCCCTATCTACTTTTTCCAAACTTCTTAGGCCAAGTGATGCACTTTTGCAAATATGCTTGCACAAATTTGATTTTTGCATGATCTTTTTTTTTATTGTTCCATATCGACATGCCTTTGAGAAAACATGCCCAAAGCAAGTACCCTAAAAACTCTTTTCTAACCTAAGAGATTCATAACTAACAACCAATTTCAATGCAATAGTCATTGCATTGAAATTAGAACCTTCATCCTTGACATAAATTTTTTCGTAAACCATACTTGTCTAACAATTCTATTAGATTTTTGGCTAAGGCTTGACTTGTGGTTTCTATTCCTTTAAACAAGCCAATAGTCACATGCTTTGGTTGCCAATCACTACCTAAAAAATAAATAACTAATGCAAATACATCATAAGTTCTTTTGAACATCCATAGGTCAAAGCCCGTTGTTGCAAAATGACATTTTACCAAAGTAGGAAGAACATACATTTGATTTGTTTTTTCCACTAACCTTAGCAATATCTCTTGTGAAAATTATTTTTTGGAAGGAAAGTTTAATTTTGGACATAAGTGCATCATCAAAAGTTTTAGCCAAACACTTTCCACAAATTGAATTGGTAAATTGTTATTAACAATTAGCAAACCAAGGTCCTCTAGGAATTATTCTTGCAGTACATCTTCCTTTTTGAAGGAATCCGTCACATGAATTTTTTTAGAGATTGACCCACTAGACAAATTTGTTCTTTGCTTTGATGGTTGTCTTTCTTCTTTTTCTTTTAGCAAATTGTTCATTTCTTCTTTGAAATTTTTTGCAATAAACATGTGATTTGCATCCACATGTTATTCCATAAGTCTTGTAACAAAAAATCAATCCTTTCCTCATTTAAGTTATTAGATTTATTCCACATACAAAAGTTTGATAACAAAGAATGCAATGCATCATTTGTATATTTTTTAGATCCACTTTTGCATTATCATTAATATAATAGAAACTCCAACACAAAGATGTTCTTCCATGGGGTGTTCAACATCTTCTTTGAGCATGCAATTTTTTCATTAATTCTTTAAAGGCATCTTCTGGATTCCTTCTTGTTTAAGTTTGCACACTTGCATTATCCTCAAATTTGTCTTTCAAAAATACATCATTCATAAACACTTCAATTGTTTCATTATTCCCACTTATCATATTTTCATTTGTAGATGATTATTCCATTAACAATTTTCACAAGAGTATGTCCATAAATAATGCAAAAGATAAATCCCCAACTTACAATCTCTATTTAGAATGAACAAAATAAATAATACTTATTACCAAAGGACAAGAAAGAAAGAGAATTAAAAAAACATTTATAAACAATGGGTTTAAAGATGTAAAGTTCAAAAAAAGGCGTTTACAAACAATGGGGTTTAAGGTGTATGTAATAAAAAAATCACTCACTTTTTCTCTCATCATGATACAAAAGGTTTAAGGGTTGTTGTTTTCAAAAATGGCTTGAATTTTAATCTTGCAAATAATCAAACAAAAACATAGATTCAATTTTTTTTTAAAATGCATTACAAAAATCATATAAATCTAAAACAAAACAAGTTCTCCCTATAGAAAACAAAACACAATGGAAAATAAATAAATAAATAAATCTTTAAAGCTAGTGAAAAACAACTCTTACCTTAGCCCTAACTCAAGGATGTTGATTGTTCCAAGCTCCTCCACTTGCACAAGAAATTTGGGAAGGAATACCTATTTAGACATAAGGCACAAGGTAGCAAGGCGCAAAGGCAACAACAAAGCAATGAAGCAATAAATGGGGGGGGTGGCAATAGGTACTTGAAATGGCAAAGCAAGGCACAAGGTGCAAAGGTAGTAACAAGGCGTGAGGGCAACACACATGAAGGTAGCAACAAGCACATAAGTAGCAACAAACGCAAAAGTAGCAGCAAGGCACAAAACCAGCAACACCCGCAAAGGCAACAACACAAGCGAAAGTAGCAACAAGGTGCAAAGGTAGCAACAAGCGTGAAGTTAACATCAAGGTGCAAGGTGCAAAGGTAGCAACAAGGTGTAAAAGTGTGAGGTCAACACTTGTGAAAACAACAGCAAGGTACAAGGCATGCAGGCAATAACAAGGTGTAAAAATGTAAGGGTAGCATGTGTGAAGGTAGTAACAAGCACAAAAATAGTAGCAAGGCATGAAAACATAACAAGGCACAAAAACAGGAACAAGGTGTAAAGGCACAAAGGTGACACCTATGATAGTAATAACAAGCACGAAGGCAACTTTAGCAAGGTGCAAATGTAGTAGAAAGGTGTGAAGGCAACATTAGGGCATGAAAGCAAAGTGAGACATGAAGACAAAGTAAGATGTGAAGGTGACAAAAGAAACTAAGCAATAATCGGGAGAAAAAACTTTAACAAAATTCGAAATAAAAAACTCCCTCAACTCACAAAACTCGAGACTCAATGAGGAAAACATCCAAGAGGAAAACAAAGAGGAGCAACATCCCTTTTATAATAAATTTAAAAGGTTTACAGGAGGTAGCCGTTGGAATGTGGTGCCTCCAACCTAACCCTAAATCTACATTGGATGCCCCTTGAGACCCTACCTCCTGTAAGGGGTCAGACCTTACCCAGTTCTTAGTGTTTTTGTTTTTTTTTCCAAGCTGGTTTTCACCATTTGGTTTTCACACAAATGAGAACCGGTGGTCCAGTTTTCAGTCAGAGTATCACTCATGGTGATACCCTGAGGGGTTTGAGATGCCCAGATGATACCCAGGTGATGCTCATGAGTATTTGTGATACCCGCCCAACGCTGGTCAATACCTGGCATAAAGATCCAATAGAAATTGAGGTTCAAAACAAACGGTTGTGATTGAAGAGCAGGTACCTTATGTAGAAGGCGTCTCCTCTATCTAGGCAGAAATTTTACTAAGGGAAATGCACTATCCATACATTAGAAAACTCTACCCGTTCTTTGCATATTAATTTAGGACATGTTTGTTAAAAACTGTCCCACTTTTAAAAATATGTCAGAGTATGCTGAAATTTTCTCAGGAAAAAATTAGGAACTTTCTTCTTCAAATCAAGGAATTTGTGTCAAATATTCTTTTTTAATTTTTGAGGTTGAAACTTTCTGAAAATTCACCAGAAGAAAGTCATTGGACTCCACAAAAGTGGTGAGGTTTTGTTTTAGAAGTACATTTCATACTACAAAGAACTTGGGTTTTGCAAATCCTTTCTCACACAAATTCACAGAAGAATGAAATTTTGTGATAGAAAAATCATTGCAAGCTTGGTGTTCAGTATCCACAATTTAAGTACTTCAGAATTTTGACAGTTGAAACTTGAGAATAACTATATAATGTCCAGCTCTCATTTTGTATGTCTAAAGGTAACCCGGCTATCAGGCAGCAGGCACTGTAACTCAGATTTAAGCATTTTCTTTTTGTGACAGGCCAATCAACAGAGCCTGTCACACAAGAAATGTTTCAGAGCTTTGGATGAACCCACAACTAATTTAAAAACAACTACGTTACCTTGCTTTACCCTAGGTTCAGTTTTGTCAGTAAATAATCCTTGAAATTGTGGAACAATTTTTGGTGAAAATATGAAGCCGAGGTGTTGAAAATCATCATAATTATTACAGGCTAAAAACATGAATGATTTCACTCCTCATATGAAAATATCATAGTAGATCATGGAAAAATAAATTCAAATTTATAAAAAATAATTGATTTTTAAAAATAATAATTATTAGTTTTGTTAATGTGGAATCTGACCCCAGGCTTAATAGGTATGTCCCAACAATTCATGCCCTGCCCAGTAGTTTTTTTTTTTCAATTTTGTGTTGTGGGTGAGGTGACCATCCATAAGCTGTTCCAAAACAGGTTCTATTTTAGGAGTCTGCCAAAGTGGGGTTTTTTTTGTGGGGGGGACACCAATCAAGGACGTCCATCACCAAAAGAAAAATAATGTCTTGGGTAAATTCTCTTCTTATTGAGAGTAAAATAACCTTAACTTACAATATGATGTTAAGATACTAAGTTGGCGCATGAAATGCCTCTTTTTAAACTATTTGTCCTACATCTTGACCTACAAAGCAGCTGGCAATGGATAACATATGGTGCATGCTCCGTATGCTTGAAAAATGCCTTGCTGAAGAAGAGGAAAGCAATTCAATTTTGGTTGAGATGAGGAGCATTGCATGTTGCTGGATCAATTTGGATATGTAGGACATTTTGCTGGACAAATGTCCTACATATGAAAAGCACTTAAGATTGCTGCATACTTTACCACACACTTAGCCAGCAACAGATGTGTATTTTGAAGTCGGAATTCTCATCTACTGAAGGTTTGCATTATTCTGCCAGATTACTGGCATGTTTCAGACATTTAAGAAGCTGGTGGAGGAGTTGGGAGAGGAGTGCAAGAGGGGAAATAGCAGGCTGCAGGTGCTTTGTTTCTAGCTGGTACACACAAGAGTTTAAATAATATGAAGACAGAATTCCTCAACAGGAATTGCAGATGCTTTGTGTCTGGCTAGTACAGATCAGAGCTCAAACAATATGGAGAAAGAATTTCTCATGAGGAACAGCTTAAAGCCTGATACCAATAACTCTGAAGTATGCTTCAAATTATTTTTCACTTTTGCAACACTATTATGCTTTTGCCTTCTGCTGGAGTTCACAGGGAGTCTTCCTGCAAAATTGTTCAAATGACAACTGTTCCCAGTTCTGTAGAGATCAAAGCATTCTTTACACTCCTAGTAAGCAGTTCTTTGGCAACTCAAATGAAAATACAAGGTGATTATGTGTCAATTCACTGTTCTGGAGGACATATTTAGTCATATTTCATCATTATGTGTAGAACATACCAATTACACCAAATGGATACACATTTGCCAAAAGATGGATCTAATGCCTGCTTCATACATTCCAAAATTCTCTCAATTATGAAATCTGTGAAAGTAGAATAGAAAATAGTATAGCTCAGGTCCATGCTCCAGAATGTGACAGCTAAGAAAACCCTGAACCATGTTTGGGGGAATGGTCCAGATTATTTTATCAACTGTACCAACTGGGATACAATCCTGCAGCACCTTGCATGCCTCTAGTCCAATTTATCTGCTAAAAAACTGTTAATTCTGAAGGAGAGTGCTGGCTTGCTACAATATATCCTGGTACACAGGTGCCTTCCCTTGTGCCTCACTGTACTGATCCCATTGTGTCACTCAGGTAAAAGCTTCTTGTCGCATCCACTTGGTAGATGACCACTTTTCTCCCGCCAAAACTTTGCACCCACCATGGAGGCTTAAAGGGTCTTTTGATCCATCCAGCTTCTACACATGCCACCACCCAACCATCACACTTTCAAATGAAATCCTACATCTTTTGTACCAGAGCAATGTCCTCATCCACAGACTGCTTTTGATTCACGAAAAAAAGAACAGGAAGATTGTTTCTGACAAGACATGGCAAAGTTTTGGATTCTGACAGAAGTCTGACAACATTCAATTACACCCTTCAATATTTTCCAAGACTGAAATGAGGTGGATCTGCAGATGAGGGGCAAGTGACACCCACCACACTCCAGAAGAGAATGGCATCACCCCTCTTTGGCTTCACACAGATGCCTCTTTTCATCTCACCACCACAGCTACACTCCTTATCTCCAACCTGCAGGATTCAGAATGCTCCTATAAAAAGTCTAGAAGTGAAGCCAACAGAAACTACAGCCACGTGAGACTTTTGTTTCACTAACTAGAATTTGAGGTCTTGATTGATAAACTTCAAGACCAATCATGGAGGCAAATGGAAAAATGTTCAGCTGTTCTAAAGTGCGTGCATTCAAAGATAGATGATAGAAAAAGTCCGCACCGATGGAAAAAAGGTTTCACCACCTTCCACACCATCTGATAGATACATGAGCATGGTGGCAACTCTCTGCCCACCTCTCTTTAAGTTGAACTGAAACAAACAGAAAATCAAAAGTTGACTCAGTGAAGCAGTTACAATTTGTTTTTTCTGATTGCAAGGTCCAGGAAGCGAGACATGGATAGGTTTGATGCAAAAAATACCTCATCAGCAAAATAGTCATGATGTGCTTTGTAGTACTGGCCAGGTTCATACCTGCACAGCCATTCAAATCAATTTGATGAGAACAACAGCATTCCACCTGCAATGATTCAAAATACTACATATGTACAAAAGACATTCCCCTGTGCCCAGAACATACCGCAAGACCTGAAGTAGCTCTCCATTCTCAACTGGGACCATTGCATAGACTGAAATACGTGTCTCGATTGCCTAAAGAAAAACAAAATCAAAGAGATGAAATACAAAGGATTTCAGTCAGCAAATCTGCCTAATCTGTATTCCAATTTTACAGTCCAATTTACAGAATGGGTGGATGTGGGTCACATGCTTGCATGCATGATGGGTTTTACAATAATATTAATCATTCATGCTTGTGTGGACCTCAAAGCCCAATTGACATCCATACCTCAATAACTTTATGCTTTCGGTCAACAAAGGTGAGGAACATGCCTGTGCTTGTCCGCACCTTACTCTCAATCCCCTGTAGTAAGTACTTGTTCAGAACATGTGCTCACCAGGATTGCTCACCAGCTAACTGGCAGACTATTAAATTATAAAATGACAGGCTGAATGACCTCATTAATTCATTGAAGTTAGCTTTACTCATTTTTACATGCCACAACTGCAATAATGAAACAAAACACCAAATTCTGAATTCCACAAATGATTTGAGGTCTGTAAGTGGGGGCCAAGCCAGGCAAGATATGCATAAAAAAACTGTACACACAAAACAAGAACACAAAACAGTCATGGGAATACATGCCTTGCCTGTGTTTGTGTCCACAACTGTTGACTTTGCAAGCTTTGGCCGTGCTAAATTAATCAAATGATCACACTCCTGCAGCCATTTATCATTCGAAAACCAATTGGCATTACATAAAATAGACTCTACTCATAAGACTGCACTTCGCCTTGTGGGCATAGCAGTCATGCCCACTCTGGTCAAAGAAAGAGGAGTTTGGGGAAGACCAAAGACAGGTTGGGGAAGGTGACTGAACTACCATGGGAGTGGCTCAAACCAGATTTGTTTCTTTGATACAAAGAGGTTACATGAGCTTCAAGGAATTCTAGAAAAACTCTCACATAAGAATTTACCCAATATTACACCCCAGCAAAGCTATGGCTTTAGGTTCAACCTCAAGACTTGCAAATGTGGCACAAAGAAGAGCAGGGACAAGTTCTTTGATGCTTTTGAAAAGGGCCTTCAATTGCACACTGTGACCTGGACATGGCATGAAAAAGTTCAGATTGTCCCTGTAGTGCCCTACAATCAGATTCTGCCTTCCCCTCTGTGTCTGTTTCAGTTTTCAAGGCAGACATCCCCTCCTAAGTTTCAATTTCAGATGAACGCTGTTAAGGGAAAGGAGGCCTTTCAATTCACCGCTTGAGACCTTCCCAGTTGCACATGTCTTCAACTGGAAACAAGTTCATAGAGACTTCCAAACTTATTTTTCTTACTGAACTAGACCATACTCAGAAGATAGTGCCCATTGACCACTTAGTCTAATCAAAAGGAAGAGAGGCCAGATCAAGGGTATCAAAGAGAAAGAGAATGAGATGGCATAACCAGAGGTGGGCCAGGCATAGTTCTGGTCTTAAGGAATGACACATATTTTTTCAAAATTCAGAAGCTCCCTAATTGTACCAAAGAGTTAACAGCAACTATAGAGGACACATGACATCCATCAGAGGCACATGAGCTTTGAATGAAGCACAATACATCAGCACTGAGAAAGTTGTGGAAGAGGATGATCCTTGGTTGCCAGTTAAGCATCTCCTGCTTGACCTGCGCTCTCCAAAACAGCAAAACCATAACTCTGATCTTGTCAGTATGAACAAACAAATAGTAGTATTTAGTGTGTTGAAATGCTAATCTGGACTAAACCATTGGATGTCAAAGTAAAGCTGAATTGAGTAAGAAATGAGGCAGAATCACACAGTGGTCAAACAATCTTGTTCAGCCTTCTTGAACCAGTCATTTACAGAATCTAAACAGAGAGCAGCAGGGAGATCTCACCCACCATTCCAATTCGAAGTATCCTTGCATTTTCATCATTTTTCCATATTGAGTATACTGTACAAATAGAGCATGCCAACAAATACATTAGACTCCTAACTTCAAAAATGAGTCTTTGAAGAATTTGATGACCCTCACAGTTTTCATTTCCAAATTCCTCACTGTACTTCTAACTGCCTGGCCAAACAGATAATGGCAACAAGAAAACCAGGGACAATAATCTTCTAATCTGAAATCACACCAAACCAGATTGTCAGTCTTTTGCTCACCAGATGGAAAGCCTGTGCTTTTATTGAGAGAGGAGCCTTGATCCATTTGGTGAAATATATCTATCTCTGATCCTGTCAATACACACCAAACTCTGAGTGACATAATACAATGGTACAAGTTGTGACTCTGTTGAGCAGTCCTCAATCTTGATGGCAATCACAAGGGTATCAGCAGAAAACAATGAACCTTCAGTAAAATATGAACTAGCAAGCTTGCCACAAGAAGATGCTTAATCTTGAAGGTTCTGAAGGAAACATACTACTGCTTTCTTCCAGTTGCTTGAGGAAGGCAAGTTGTAGTAGAGCACCTGCCATTGGCATATCCATCTGCCCTGAGAACAACTTCTTTTCACTATTGCTGTTACCAGACTGGAAGTCAATGAGTAAAGGTCCTAAGCTGAAAATATAGATAACAGAGTCTTGCACAAACTTCCTGAAAAGGGAAGAGCTGGGACTTACCAACAGCCATGCCAATGGTCACAAATGTGAGGAGCACAATCACATATCTTGATCGCAACATGCTGAGTTATTTGCTGCTTGTTTCAGTTCTCAGCATATCACTAGAAATCTTCCTCTCTTTGGATCAATAACAGCCCCAGGTAATCCTGGCTTCCAAATCATGTTGACATCACCTTGTCAAATGCCTCACGTCTTCTAGGCTGGCAACATAAGAAAGCTTCAGAAAAAAAACAGTGCACAAGTTGGTCAATTCAACCACATGATTGTTGTGACTGGCACTGCTCATCATTTTTCCTCAACTGGAGTGATACTCATCATTAAAAGAACCTTTGAAGGCCCCTGTGTTTGGTAATTACTGCTGCTTTTGCCAGTCCTACAAAGTCATGAATTGCAGCTGTCTCTTTGTGCAACTATGAGAAGAATCTTAGCAAGCCACAACTCCAACCTTCATAAAACAACAAAAGAATGACAGTCTCTTCCACACACATGATCTTCAATTCGTTGTTAAAAATAAAATAAAAAATCCAAACAATAAGTGAAACCTCAATTCAACCTACCGTCCATATTCTCAAGATGGAAGTTGAAGTCTTGAGAATTCAAGACAGCTGCTGCCGGAGAATCAGTGTTGCTGCTGCCACCGCCAGTGCGTTGACATCTGAATGTCTTCCGACAATTTCAATCACAGCAACCAAAAGATCGAAATCCCACAACAACAATATATCCTCCTTTGAAATTCAAAGACACCCTAAATCTATGAAACCCTAAAGCTTTTCCCACACTTGATGAGTCTGTTACCACAAAGGGATTTTGGCGATCTACGTAGCAGCCGATGACACTAGTAATCCGTTCAAATAATAATATATCTGGAGACAAAAATGCTTGAGAAACCAGAGAGACTAGAAACTAGGAACAAGATTACTGAAGAAGCTGCCGAACAAGAGAAAAACAGGATCAGAAGAAGAAGAAGAAGAATTATCCCCAAGAGCCCCAAATTCTCAACAATCTCCTAAGGTTCAAATGAATGCCCCGATTTTTCCTAAACAAACACGACTCGAAAATTTCGCAAAAGTTTTTTGTCAAACCCTAGTGCCGAACCCGTCTCCATCTCCGTTTGAAAAATAGAGTTTTTTTTTTCTTTGGCGAATTTTCGCCGGATGGCGATTTTTATATGTATTTTCCAATATGGCGAAAAATAAGTGTTTTTGGGTGGGGTCTTTTAGTCGCCAGATTTCCAAAATTATTTTTTTAAAAATTTAAAACTGAACAGATTTAGAGGAAGTTGTAGTAGGTACTGGCCAGTATTTTTTTTTCCTGAATTTTTTTGGCATTTTTGCAACAAAAAAAAAGGAGGAATTATTTTTTCCCTAGAGTAAATTCCACTAATTTTTCGATTTTTGTGTGTAAATTCTCGACGTTTTCAATATCACACAATTGACCCAAAAAATCCTAATGCTAGGTCGCCAAAAATGTAGAAGAATGCTAAAACAATTTTTACTTTCATTTTTTGAATAGCCGAATCTGGTTAAATTGTCCAATCGCAAAATTGGAGAAAGCAACACAGAAATAGACTTAAAGAAAATAAAGGCAAGAGTAAAATAAAATGAAGTCTAGAAAATAGCAGTTACACATTAAAGTTATCCGTAAAGTCGTGCCTAGTTGGGCCTGAGTTGCACTCCTCATTTGATACTTCATCCCCTCTTGACTGTTGTCCGCAAAGTCATGAAATTTTATTAAATAACGGTATGAAATGCTCAGACTCAGGATTAAATGCACGAGGCTCGATAGCATTTATAGATACAGTACACATAGCAGCAGCAGTGATTGGTTGAAGGCGCTCAGGAAAGAAAAAAGGGACAGGCCGAACTCAGATTAGCAGCAAATGTGGTCCTAATCTGAGTTTCAGTCCCTGTTGAGCTCCGTTTAAGATCAGTGTGCTTTTTTTTTCACTGTTTTTTGAAATCTCGTCCCGTATGTGACCAAACAAGGGGTTCCGGTGCCGACTTTTCCTGACTTTCCGGATAACTTTATTGACTGTTAGTTCACTCGAGATAACTAAGAAAAATAAAAATAATTCAGACCACCAGATCCAACAATTTCATTGTCCATAACATTTGTTCTGTACACCTACACACAAACAAGCCATAGACAGACCAATTTTGCAACCCCAAATTTTTTTAATTAAAAAGGCTTCCACCAACCAATCCACCCAACACTGCTGTATACCAGATTTCACGAAGAAATATTTTGGTTCATGAGAACTTTTCAAAATTTGTGCCAAAATAGGGTCAGCTACCCTAGATGGCTCAAACTGTACAAACCGGACCTCAAAGTGTGTCCGGAGGTTTTATGAAAAATTTAGAGTAGTTCCAGTTTGAGGTTACACAAAAAAGGAACATTGGGTCCTGTTTTTGAAAAAATAAAAGTTCAGGTTCCAGTTTGGTTTCGATTCTGGAAATCAAACCCAGTTCCAGTTCTGGGTAACTTGGTGTGAAAGGACCGCTGGTTAATCCTCAGTTCCAGACTTTCCCCCCCCCAGAAAAAAAACTATTTTCACAAATTTTTGATCCTGGTTTCAGAATCAGGTCTCGGTTCGGTTCCAGTTCCAGAACCAAATCCAGTTTTGAACCCAGTTCCAATTCTTCGTTCTAGAAACAAGACCTGGTTTCAGTTCAGCTTTTACTAATTGGAACTGAAACTGAAAGTTCTAACCGACCAATCAGGTAACGGCACAAGAACACTGGTACACAACACTTACCTATGTTGACCATTCAACCCAAATTTCAGAATGTGGAAATATGATCCCATTGTGAAAATTGTGACCTACAACTAATTGATTTAATTTGAATTTTTCATGTTACTTTCACCCTATGGTTACAGATTTGAGCCCCACACTGCTGTGCACTAGGGACTATCAACTTTTTTTTTTCCCCCCTCATGTTTTCATATGGTTTTGAATAATTCATCATTATTTATGTCAAAGTCAAATTTAATTTAATTTAATATACATCTCATGGACATGAAAAGACACATGTTAATTTGTTTTTTTATATTCATGTTGGTGGATAGGGAAAAAGAGTGAGGTAGTTATTAAGAAAGGTGGGAGATAATTATTATGAAAATTAATAAGAAAAGAAAGTTGTTATTAAGAAAAAAAATGAAATTAGTAAGCTTGAAAATGAGGTAATTATTTATGAAATTGTCTTTGGAATGGTCCGTGGATGACCATGCAAAGGATTCCAAAAATCCCCCATATACCAGTTTCAATTACTCCTCACTGGAATTTCATTGCACCTAAAAATCTGAAGTCCTCTTACCCCACTCTATTGCACACCTTACAATTACCATTTACTACACACATAAGAACCCAAGTGCAATTGCCCAAAGATAGGGAACAACAGTGTGTGACAGCAGGAGGGTTTTTGTCACTGTTCTTCTTTCCCAATCTTGTGATGTAGCCAAAGTCATGACTGTGAAAAACAAATGTAGCCAAATTTGGCTACATAGCAAATATGAAAGTTTATTTTTCTGAAAATAGTTCTTTTGTATTCTTGGCTACCTACTAAAGGCTCATAAAATTTGGCAATTTGGAAAAAAGAATTTCAAAACCTGGAATATTCCGGCCATTTTTTCTAGGAAAATCCTTTGGATAAGTCAAAATCATTGTTGGCTGGTTTTAATTTTGATTCTTGGTCTTGTTTCTGGGTAACCAGACTGCCAGTTTTATATTTTGAAAAAGAATACAATGGGAACACGAACCAAGAAGCAACCAAAAAGTGAAACTAGGAACCTGCCAAAAGCCAAAAACCAGGAACCAAAGTAGGTGCCAGAACCTGTTTGTATGCATGTTCTTGTCAGCGTTTTTTTTCTTGGTGGCGAAAATTTGCCAAAATGCAAAAAAAAAAAGTGGCTGGTGAAAGCCCTTTAACAAAAAATTGGACTAAAACAATTTGTTGCCAGGTAAGCAGTAGGATGCCACCTGTGCAACACACAGCTTGGATCCAGTCCTTTTTTGTTTGGTGAAAATTTGCCAAAAAGCACTATAACATTTTGTAGGGCGACATGCATATGGTAAAAAAAAAAGGGAAAAACAATCATGAGTAGCCAGAAAACCTTAAAGGCATCTGGCATTGGAGCCATGTTGCGGTGAACGATGTCGATGTGATGTTTCAATCCACCATCGATTACCATCACCATGTTCTCCCAACATCATCATAGGATATTGTTAGTGTGTCACATCACCACCATAGAATATTGCCATCTTGTCCCATCCTTGCTATAGAATTTAGCCAACTCATCTCATTTGTCGAATAGGGTTTAGGGTTTTGTGTCACCATCTAGTTTGTTGAAACTCGATTACTGATCGCCATAGTTTCATTTGTGTGAGCAGAACTCATTGCCTCCTTGTCACCTGTCACCTCATTGTTGCTTGCTGCATTACTCTAGAGCTTGATACTACTACTAAGGAATAGATCTCAGACTTCAAGGTTTTGATTTTTAAGGTGAACATTTGTGAACATCCAGCCAAGGTTCTCATTTTGCACGCTACAATGATGTTGAATGTGTTCAAAATTGTTTACATTGTGAATGAATGTTGGCGCAAAATGAAAAGTAGGAGTCCTTGAGCAAGATTGTGATTTTTTGTTCAAGTTGGAAAGACTACTTTTCATTTGAAAGAAGTAAGAAATCTCTTGTTTATAATTCAATTCTAGCAATTTCTTGTGTGTTTTTCTTGTTGTGTACACCGTGCACTAGGAAAAGATTTGATTTAAGGTTTAGTATTCATTTTCTATCTATCCTAATAGTTATAGATGGACTTTTTAAGCTTCCAAGTTCCTTGTTACTATGCGTGTCATGTGTGCACTGTCCACTAGAGGAGATTTGATTTAAGGTTTGGCATTCACTTTTTGGATTTTTTTGGATGTCAATCAAGTATTGTTGCCTTGTGTTCAAATATACTCAAGAAACTTAACAAAAGTGAAATGAAAAATCAAAACCTACATTTTAATCTTTTAAACCCAAAAAAGAAATTATCAAAAGGATAAATGTTCAATCTAATGTGGACTTTATAAAGGATGATACATCCAATGTCATAGTCCAAACAGCCAAAAAAAACTATCATTATGGTTTTTTTTTGCTAGCGGGGTTGGAAACTAAACCTACAACTTATTACCACCACACATTGAAGTACCATAACACTTAAGATGAAAAAATCAAGTAAGAAAAAGTTTTTCAAAAATTTTAAGATTTAAAATTAAAAATTTGTAAAGTCCATTTCGATATTTAAATTGATTTTTTCAAGGCCCATATTTTTAAAGGTTTTTAAAAAAGGTGTAAATTATGGTGCTATGAACTTGAAGATGGACAAAAATGTGAACTTCAACACCATTTAAATGTTTTTTAAGAGAATCACTAAATTTGGATTTTAAAAATGGACTTTGAGTTGTCGATTTCGGTCTAATGTAGTGTGTTTTTACCTTTCAATGCCCTTGTCTTTTGATGGTGGTGGCTCATTAAAATTTTCACATTCAAGTCTTGGTGGATTATGATTTCCTACACTATCAAATGTTGCATTTCCTTTTCCAGTTGCAATTGATGTTATTTTCACCTTTGCCATTTCCTATTCACTTGAACCTAGTGGTCCTTCTCGTGCTTCTATTTCTTTAGTTTTAAATCTTTAAGTTGTTACATCGTTTGATTCAACAATCCCTTTGTTTCCATCATATGTGCAACCTAGCTCAAATGGCAACATCCATGTTGACTTTCTAGTTACTTCCTCTGAAAATGTGGTCATCTTGAGTGTCTTATTTGATATGGGGTTAAACCCTAATTCGCTACGTATGTGTCCACTTCAAAAGTTGAAAAAATCATATGATCACTCAAGGAAATTTTTGCTTGAATGGGTTGCGAAGCTCCCTTGGGCTGAAAGTGTTCTAGCTACTAATGTGGTGCTTCATAATGTGAGATGCAAGGTCTACACCACAATTGACAAGAAACCTTGTTTACTTGTTCCCAAGTGGGATACTTTGATGAAACATGAAGGTAGGAGAAAAGCAAAAAAAGATTTGTTAAAGCTCAATGTCAAGAAAGGTGAATGGTACAATAGAAAGTTTTGCAAACATAAGCAAAACCAAACTTTGTTTTTTACTAAAGCACCTACCAATGTTTTATAACAGGTCAATAAGAACACCCATTTGGAGCTTGAGAGGAAGAAAATCCAATTTGCAAACTTGTTTCAAATCTGGGAAGCTAGCCATCCTATGGTGGAATATGATAAGAAGAAATATCTCTACTCTTTCTTTGGTGTGCCTAAGAACCCTAAAATGCACTAGTTTGACTTTTCTAGTTAAGTTATGGCTAAGTTCATGTATGCCCAAATGATTAACAAAAATTTGGGGATTGTTTTTGCTTCTGACTATGTGGCTTTGACATGTGATGAGGTGAACATTATTGATAACAAGAGTTGGATTTCTATAAACACTTATGTGATGTAAAATTTGGTGAAATTTCCCATGATGATTTCTCTTCAAAAAGTTATTGATGGAGCAAGAGCTAACAACCTCACCATTGTCATAATGGAGGCCTTACATAATAGTGGAAGCTTGAATTTTGCTACTGTAGCTGAAAGACTACTTTGTTTTGGGGTTGATGGGGTAAGTACATTCCAAGGTATTAAAATTGGGGTCATTAAGTAAATAAACACAAACTATGCACCTTTTTCCATTGGGGTTCATTCCATGGCTCATAGATGTAATCTTGCATTCAAGACATTGTTTACCTTGGGAATAATTAGTAGCATTGAAGATTTGGTATAGAACTACCATGCATATTTTGTTCGCAACCCAAAGAGGCACCTTGAGTTCATTAAGCTTACTCACATGATGGAAACAAAAGGGCTTAAAATGTTCAACAACATGAAAACTTATTGTTATTTCTCTTGGATCTTCTAAGGAGAATTTTGTTAACATACATGCCACTTCTAGCCAAGATGTCTATGGATAACAACCACAACCAAGCTACTAAGATAACTTTCTAGTAGACGCTAAACTTTTATATGTTTCTTGCATTGTATGTCATTTGTTGCAATCTTTTTTGCATTTTTTAATTGATGGTTTGGTTGCATTTGAAGGTTAATTTTTCCTTACTTGCTAATCCTTATTGCATATTGGAAACATGTGCCACATCATACCTTTGTTGGAAAGCATTGACTCTCTTGTGCAATTTGCACAACATCATGATGTCTTCATATGTGTTCTAATGGCTACAATAAAAATATGCCATGGGCAATTCTATTATTTATACAATGATGACAATTAATCATTTTCCAAGATGAGTTATAGGCATTAAAAGGTCTACTAGATTGTAGCCATGACCACATCCACATGAAATGGGTAGCAAATTTTAATGATTTTAATGAGTAGTTTACCTTCATTGTGAATGGTGATAAACTTTGGGCCATGCATAATGACCTAATGTTGAAAGTTGGGACAATTATGATTCAAGATTCTTTTCAAAGTTTGATTTCATAGGTGAAGTTAGAATGTTCATGTAACTTTTTAACCCTATTTTTTATTTATTTGTGTTGATGTGTTTTGAGTTTGAGGTTTTGTTTTGATTCAAACACAAATTTCAATTTGGGGCTTTGTTTTCTTTCAATATGTGTTGCATCTTTCTTTTTTAAATTTCCCTTTGTTGGTTCGTGGGTGTAGCTACCTTGCTTACTTTAAATGTGTGTTGTTGCTTATAACTTTTTTTTTTTCAATTGTCTTTGTTAGTTTGTAGCTGCAACTACCCAATCAATCAAAGAGTTGGACAATTGTTTTCCCCAATGTGCCTTACTTAATGCCATGGGCATTGTATATCCACAATACTAGCTATAACCCAACTGTGATGATAGTTTTACCAAGCATTTGGAAGTATTGAAAGGTTGGTACTATGAACCAAAACTTTTGGGGTTTGGAAGCTTAAGTTCGTTGGTTGCACCATTGTTTGATTGTTGGGGGCTGGATGCATAACAAAGGATGTTCAAGTTGTGTATGAAAAATAACTATAAGGTTACCATGGAGCCACTTTTTGATTCGAATCCATTGAACCAAATTTGGAGGACAATTGATGCATTTTGGGTTCTCATGCATTATTTCCCTGAGTATCTTAAGCTTGCAAAGATGGCCATATTCCATGTTCTAGGAAATGTAGAAGATGAGAAATGTTTTTATTACTTTAGAGAGTTTTATGTACGCTATCACATTTGATGTTTGGATTGGAATAGCTAATTGTTACAGTATTCTTATGTAGATGACATTAATTCCTAACATTTTTTGAGTAGCCTAGTTGTTGCCTAAGTTGCATACTTATATGATTTTGCCCATCCTAGGCCCTGATAGTAGATGACATTTTTGTAAAGATTTTTACAGTAGGGCAGTTGTTGCCTTGCATATTTTTATGACTTTGCTCATTGTGGCAGTAGCTTCATGTTCTTTATTGTCCTAGGCCTTTTGTTTCCATCATCTTATTATAATTAATGAACGTCTTGCATTTGAGGACCTAGAAATTTGTGGTCTTGGTTTTGACACTTTATTTACAATGAAAGTTTTTTTCAATGAAAATTGTGTGATAACTAATTTGCTCTTCACTCACAAGGCAATGGAATTGGTAACATCACATCTTAAATTTAAACACATTTAAAATCTAAACAATAGCCTTAAGTTTGTTTTAAAATGTTGAATGTCATCATTATTGGCATGTTTCAAATTCCCTTTGATAGCCATTGCCCTTCATTTGCAACACACAAATCTTGCATTTTTCAGCATATGAGTGCCACCTCTTTTAAATAATATTTAAAAAAACATCATCACTTGGAAGATGGAGTCCATGGTTCTTATAGCCATGTGGGCATTTTCTAAAAACAAAAAAAAAGGTTACTTGGATCCATTGTTGCTTACACCGAAAGTTTTCATTATGAGGTTGCGACATTTGATTAAACAACGCATTTTTCATCAAATGTGACCTCTTTTTTTGGGTCTACATTTGGTTTTGGTTTGTTTAATTTGCCAAGTTTTAGTTATATTTTTGGATCATCAAATTGATTAGTTACAAGTAACACCCATGATGGATTGACCAAAACCATTTATGGGTGCTTCAAGGGCGTTTCAAGTTTTGTTGAGCTTGGCAACTTTGGTTTATTTGGTTCTTCAAGCAGAGAGAAAGGATCAACTTCTATGCATCAACTTTTGTTACTCAAGATCCCACTTCTAGAAAACCAACAAAGAAAAGGGAAAAAGGTGGATATTAAAAGGCTATTCAAATAATAATGGGTTGTTCATTTCCTTGGTTGAATCCATGGTAGCTCATGTAAGCAAGTTCCACATGGTGATGTTGCAAGGTTTGTTCCATGGTTGAAGGTAAGGAAAAAAAATTTAAACCCTAAATTTGGATGGTTTGCAAAAGCACATAGGAAAAAGGAAAGCACTAGTTCTTGAAAATTGTCTAATTTGTGGCAACTTTCCATATGTTGAAGCATGGTAGACCCATGATTAATTTTGAACATAGGAAAGGTCTATTTGACTTCTTAATAATACACCATACACCCAAGAAACATTGAACATATTCAAGTGGTTAAGATATGGCAATTGCCACATGCACAATGTCATCTTGAAGCAAATTGTATTGTTGGTCCAACATGCCATATTCATTTCAATAAGTTGTGATGAGGTTACCATTTTGGACCACCATTCCTAAAATTCTATTCACATTTATGTTGTTGATAATTGGCATAGGGTGCCAATTCTTTTGAATCTTTAAAGAATTATTGATGGAGATACATCTAAAACCTTATTACTGTAATTATTTGTTTTCTTGTTATTTTGGTGGGATGTCAAAAATTAGCCTTGTTAACAAAATGGTGTGGTTTGAGGTTGATGGTGTAATAATCTTCCAAGGATTGAAAACTGGTGTGATTGTCCAGTTGATTAGCAAGCACTACCCTTTCCTTCTAGGGTTTCATTATATGGCACATTATGTAATCTTGTTTTCTAGACTTTATCATTTAAAACATTTGTTGCAAAGATTGAAATTTTAATTTTTTCTATGTACACTTACTATAATTAATTTCCAAAAAAAACACTTGGAATGCACCAAATTGGCTGAGGTAATTGAATTAAGGGGTTTGAAAATTTAGAAAAATATTTAAACATGGTGGATTTCAATGGTGGATTTTTCTAAATGAATATTATGTGAATATAAGTCTCTTGTTATGAAAATGTTTGATAATCTTCCTACTAATCTAATTGTTGCCATTAATTATGAACAATATGTGATGGGATTAATGTGTGTATTGCCAATGTTGGGGGGAGTGCAAAGTTTGAGCATACTTGTTCAAAACATAAATTGCTTCATTTGTGATTTTATGGTAAGGATGAAGCAAATTCAAGTTGATTTCTACAACTTTTATGTGGACCTTGAGCAACATTTTTCACATGACCAATTCCAAAACATTTTTACATCAATATTATCGCAAGCCAACTCAACCATATGGCAAATCACATGTGCCCTTACCATATCATGTTTTACTTGAACAATAATCTAATTTCTTTATGACCACCATGCAATCCACAACATTATAAAAAATCATGGATTTTCAAAAGGTTCAACTTGAGTAAAATGTTCACACTAACCAAAAAGATGTCTACTTTAACTAAAAGCATGGGGTATAAAAAACACATGGTTCTTTTGATTGGTTTTTTATTATTAAAGTGACCATTTGACCAATTATTAATTATAAATCTAGTCAAGAGGGACAAATTTTTTAAATGGTCAATTAAAATGCCGATGGCTTAGTCAAATCAGCCAAATTAAATAGCCACATTAATTTGGTTAACTAACCTACTTGCTATGCCTATTAGGCTACCTACCTACTTATTTATTTAATATATACCTACCTATGTCATACCTACCTATTTACCTAAATATGTCCTACCTATCTACCTACCTACATATTTACCTACAAACCTACTTATATTTTACATAAGTATAAGTACATACATCTAAAAACATAGGTAGGTAGGCATGTACACCTACCTATCTACCTAATTAGGTACCTACTTACGTACTTATGAAATTTGAAATTCAAATCTTATTATGCACATTGACAAAAAAATTAATTAAAATTTAAGGAAACATGTTAAATGCATTTGGTATCATATTGTTTTACAATGTGGTGTGATGGTTTTGTGGCCAAAACATTGGTTTGGAGCCAAGGAGACCAAAGTTCAACCCCCTTTCCCAACATATACTATGTGAAATATGTATGTTTGTGTATATAATTTATACACGTGTGTATATGTATATTACATAGGTTGGTTGTGGATAGGTAGGTAGGAGGCCATGGTGGGTAGGTAGGTCATGGGTGGGTGGGTAAGTAAATACTTTTTATTTATTATATTTTTATTATTTAAAATTTGGGTCATTTTTTAATTATACTTTTTTGGCTATCTAATGTATGTTTAATTTGGATGTGTTCAAATCGACTTGTCCAATATGACCAAGTGGTCAAATTGACCAAATGACTAATTTTTGGCCTAATTTTTTAGTCAAATAAACCATGATTTCTTGCAGTGCAATGAGGTTAACATGAAACCCCCACATGATTGCAATCCAACAATTTTAATGTGGAAAAGGTTTGTTTCTAATGTGATTTTGAGAAATAATGTTTTTGAATACTTCAAACTTGTTGAACTTGCAATTTTTGAACTATTTTAAGGAGTGTTGAAATTTTTTACCACCATTTTCATGAAATCCAAATTGAAAAATCATCTAATAACTAATCTAGATTCAATTGTTAGGATGTATGTTCATACTACACCAATATGCATCCAAGTTCATTATGTGTTTTATTAGATTTTGAGTGAAATTGAATAAATTTACCATGGTGAAAATGGTTAACCCCTTAATAAATGAAAACTAATTGTTATAAATAGGTGAATTCACCAATAGTGAATCAAATTCACTAATAATTAAATCATCAATAATAAATTCACTAATAATAAATTATGAACTAGGTTAGGCACCTAATAACCTTCATTAGGTTACCTAACCTAAATGAAGAACTTAACCCACCTAAACACCTAGCCCACCAACCTTGGGTGCAAATGTGAAGGTTTGAACCTTTCACCTCTTTTCACCTCCATGTTTAAAAAGTAAGTCTTTAACCATTGAACCACTATTTAAATAAATGATAATTTTTTTGTTATTACACATTATTATGTACATTCTTTTTTACCTTAAGCTATTTTTGACAATTTTTAGCAATTTTATCATAGGCTATTGTTGTATATTTTAGGTTATTTTTACCAAAGGTTATTTTTTGCATATTTTATCATAGGATATTATTGGTTATTTTATTGTAGGCTATTTTATCGTAGGCCATTGTTGGTTATTCTACCATAGGCTATAATTGATTATTTTATCATAAATTAATTTTGGACTTATCATAGGCAATTAGTTATTTAAAGTTATTTACCATGAGTTATTATTGGTTGTTATATCATAGGCTATTATTGGCTATTCTATCATAGGCTATTGTTGACTATTTTAAGTTATTTTATCTTGAATTATTTTATTATAAACTATTGTTGGTTATTTTAAATTATTTTATAATACTTGCCATTATTGGTTATATTTCACTATAAGATATTTTTGGTTATTATAAGTTATTTATCTTGGTTATTTTATCATAGGTTATTGCTGGCTATTCTAGAATATTTACCAGAGGCTATTTTTTACTATTCTATCATAGGTTATTATTGGCTATTTTAAATTATTTTATTGTAGGTTATTATTGGTTGTGCTTTGATATTATAAATTATTTTACCTTGGGTTATTATTGGCTATTTTATCATGGGCTATTTTTGGTTATTTTATGACATTATATCACAAATTATTTTTGGTTATTTTAAGTTATTTTACCAAAACTATTATTGGTTATTTTTAATTATTCTACCTTATGTTATTTCAATTTAAGTTATTATACTTAAGGATAAAATAGCCTATAATAACATTGAATCAATAATGAACTTGAATAACTTAAGATATAACTTGAGATAACATATAATAACTTAAAGTAAAATAACTTCAAGTATAGTTTAAGGCTAATTAAATAGTTTAGCTTAAAATAACCCAAGGTAGAAAGCCTCTAATAAGTTAAAATATAACATATGATACTTTAAATTATAATAACTTATAATAATTTAAGGTATAATGTAAGGTATAATAATTTAGGGTATAACTTAAAATAACTTAGAGTAGCCTAAAATAACATAAGGTGTAACTTAAAGTAGTTTAAGGTATTTAAAACAACAACATAAAAATATATAAACCTATTTATCATAATAAATTATAATAACGAATTATTCAATTAAACATGATGTTTACATAATGACCCTATAGATAAATAACTTTAACTAAGGTGAAATCACTAAGGTGCAATGAATTTATTTCATTTTAAAGGTTTCATAGTGATTTAGGTTAGTGAATTACACCTCACTTTTGTACTAGTGTTCAAACTTTTTTATTTTGTCGATGTTTCCATTCCACACTGGCATCACAAATTGGAATGAAATACAATTTTAGTATGGGTTGGAATTATAGAATTTGGAGTAGCTCTATGAAAAGGCAACTTACATGGAGTCTTTATGAATTTTACCTCTTGCATTTAAACAAATTCATAAGTTCTAAATCCGATCTATTCTCATACACTACAACAAAACATGGTTTTTTTGCCCCCAAAATCTTGCCTACAATGGCTAAGTTGCCGAGTTATTAATTTGAAATGACTAAAAGGGGTACTTTTTGTCCTTTTTGTCCCCCCTTTGAAATAGGCATGTCTTATTTGACTAAGTTGATTAATAATTTAAATCAAATCAAACAACATTAGTTCTACATGGATTAGCCATGTTAACATGTTGTTATTACCTATTAAAGTGTGATTAGTTTTAGTCATGCCGTAAGTGACACAACTTGTTACATGCCAAAATGGTGTAACAATTTACTTTAATGTGACTAACATTAGTCATGTCATAAATGACTTGGCATAATAAATAAACATGTATGTATGTAGGTGGATGCATAATAAGTAGGTAGGTTAGGTTAAACTTTAAACTAATCTTATGCTAATTTTCCCATACTTAGCTAAACTTGGTTAAACTTGGGTATTTAAATTCAACATGGTTGATTTTGGCTAAACTTGGGTACCTAAACTCAATTTGGCGAATTTTGGTTAAACATGGTTTAATTTGGTTAAATTTAGGTACTTCAATTCAACTTGGCTAATTTTGGCTCAACTTGGTCACTTTAAATAAATTTGGTAATCTTGGTTAAACTTGGTTAAATTAATTTAAACTAAACTTGGTTAATTTTGGTTTAAATTGATTTTAACTTGGTTACACTTGAGTTAAAAATGTATAGCTTAAGGTTTTAGGTTTTATAAAATAGGTTTAGTTTAACCAAGTTAACCAACTATAACCGACTTGAAAGTTAAATTTATCCAAATTTATTTAAAGTAACTAATTTAAAGCAAAAATAACCTATTTTTAAAATTTTAATTCAAGTATCCAAATATAACCTAAATTAATTAATTTACCTAGTTTAATCAATTTAAACCTATTTAAACCAAGTCTAACCAATTTTAATCAAGTTTAGCCGAAAAAATTTAAGTACCTTATTTAAGCCAAATTTAGCCAAAATAAATTAAAGTAAAAAATTTTAACTACGTTAAACCAAGATAAACCAAGTTTTACCAAAATTAGTTAAAATACTTTAGTTTATTCAAGTTAAACAAATTTAATTCAAAATTAGTGAAAGTGTCCAAGTTTAACCAAATTTAACGAAGTTAAAAAAAATTAACAAAATATAATTTTTTAAGCCAAAATTAATGAAAGCACCCATGTTTAATTAAATTTAACCAATTTTAACTAAAGTACATTAGTTTAGCCAAATTAAACCGATTTTATTCAAATTTAGTAAAACTTAGGGAAAATTAACTAAAGTACCTTACTTTAACCAAGTTTGATCAAGTTAAACCAATTTTAATGAAATTTAATTAAGTTTAGCCAAAAGTATTCAAAGTATTCAAATTTAACCAAGTTTAGTCAAGTTTAACCCAAATTACCCAAGTTTAACAAAAATATAACCATCTTTAGCCTACTTTAGTTAAATTAAACCAAGTTTAGCCAAAATTAGTCATGTTTTAGCCAAGTTTATTAAAGTATACAACTTTAGCCAAGTTAAACCAAGCTAAGCCATGTTTCGCCAAAATTCATCGGGTTTAGCCATTTTTAAACTAAAATACTTGAAAGTAACTAAACTTAGCCAAGTTGAATTTAAATGGTGAAGTTTAAATATGCAAGTTTAGCTTAAGAATAGTGCATGTGAATTTTTTTTGCTTTCACAAGGATCAATATGCCTCATTGGTGTGTCAAAACCTCTAATGAATGGTTTTGTTTTTCTTCCTATAAGTGTTATTTTCAATGGCCAAATAACACATTTTTCAGACAAGGGTTTAACTCCCTTGGAAGGCATTGCATTAAATCTACCACCACAAAAACTATGACAAATGCATCTTCAACTCTAGGTTCTTGAAATGTATTATAATTTCAAGTATCTCTCTATATCTTTGTCACTTGTATCTTTACTCATTAATCCAATATTTACAATCTTTTTGAAACCTTTGTGGTTGGAGGTTCAATGAGCTTTTTGACAAATATCAAAATTTGTTTTGCTTTCACAAGGATCAATATGCCTCATTGGTGTGTTAAAACCTCTAATGAATGGTTTTGTTTTTCTTCCTATAAGTGTTATTTTCAATGGCCAGATGACACATTTATGTCATATGTATTTGTGTTTTTCAATTTTTGTGGATGAGGGGAGGATAAGGAAGTTGTGTTTTATAGTGTGGGCTTCTATGGAGGATGTCAACATCATCTTGCCTTGTGCTTCTTCTTTCAATTTTTTTGGCTTCAAAGTACATAAGGAAGATTCTTGTCCGCATGGTGTAAACATTTATTCCAAACCTTTGAATGGAGAGGGTGCATGTTAGTGAAGGCATTAAGAATGTTCATAGTTAGTCCTAGCTTCCTTATAGAAGCTCCATGCTCTCAAACATAGTTGTACATTCAAACCATCATGCACCTAACAAGTTACAATCTATTTGCTTAATATTATGTTAAATAATCACTATGAATCATTTGAATGTGTATTCCCATGGCCACTATTATTTTTCTATTGACATTGTAGCCTATTGTATCACGAGGTGGTTTTGAATTATGATTTCCATATTTGGAGCTTTGAAAGGTTGGAGTTCAAAAATTTTGGAGCTATTATTTTTTGGTTGGGCATTGAAAGGCGAGAAGGCTACAACCATCTCCTTGAAAGTGCTCTCTAGAATGGTACTTTAAAATGATGATGAAGGTGATATTAGGGGTGGTGATGGAGATGAAGAAGATGAAGATGAAGATTAAGGTGAAGGTGAAGAAAGAAATGATGAGGAAGAGGATGACATTATTAGAAGTTTTGAGTAAAATATATTAGAAGGATTGCAACACAATTCTTAGTCCTTGGAGTGGCATGAGACCCTTAAGAGGTTCACAAAAGGCATAGAGCAAAAGCCACATGTATTTAATCCCATGGTTGTTGATCCATCAATTACACTTGCAACTAGGAAGGGAATGTCCTCTAATGTCACTGGTAGGGATGTATCCTTAATTCACTAGGAGTTTCATTTTAACCATTTATGTGAAATTACCACTAATTTGTTATATTAGAAAATTAGTGAATTCACCAAAATGCCTAGTGATCAATGATAGGTTGGAATGGATAGGCAAATTCACTAAGAATTAATCAAATTAAATATTGCCACATGGGATTATAACTAAATTATTTTTTGAAAATTTAAATATTTTATTTAATATTAAGTCAAAATTTTCAATTTATTTTCTCAATAAAAATGTTATTTATAAACATATAGTCAATGTAGGATGTTGACTATTTGGTCAACATACACCATTGAACACATGGAAGTTTTTATCAAGATTTGAATCCATTGCCTTCACCATCCAACCACCTCATTTGATTTGAAACATATGAGGTGATGATTATATTTAATATGTTGTTTACTCCAAATGTTTTGTAAAAGCCAACTTTAACTATTATTATCTTTTTCATACTATGTCCCAATGAAAAAAATTAAACTTCAATCTATACATTTTTTTCAAGGTGTACACATGTTTAATACTTTAAAGAAAAAATAACCATTTAATTTTATTGAAAATGCATTTGAATCTTGCAATTTAATACATTTCAACAATGATGTAAAAGCTTGAAGTGTTTTCCTTTTTTTTCACCATTATTATCTTTCTCATATTTTGTCCAAATGAAAAACTTTAACTTCATTTTAGAAACTTTTTTCAATACACATCTTTCAAAGTTTTAAGAAAAAAATTACTATTTAATTTGACTGAAAATACATTTGAAACTTGTGATTTAATGCATTTCAACAATGGTCTTTTGAAGTTTTTTTTTCTTTAATCATTATTATTTGTTTCATTCTTTGTCCAAATTAAAAATTAAAAATTTCATTATATATAGATATATTCCAAGATTTCATAGATAAAAATATTTTAAGAAAATGAAAATGAAATAATTTGACTGAAAATGCATTTATTTTTGTTATTTAATACATTTCAACAATATGTTTTGAAGATTTTTTTTCAAATAACATCATTTGTGAATAAATGCATTAAAAAAACTTTGATTTTTTTCCAAATATTTGATTGTTGATAATGATATACTATATTATATTACATCTCCCCACATTTTAAACATATATTTAATCAATATAAATTATATATTTATTATTATACTAATTATGGTTATTTAATGATTGACTTAAATGTGAAATATTTAAGTTATTAAACACATAATAATATTATTTAAAAATAATGTGTAATGTTATATAAAGTATTAACATGATGTACAATACAAACATTATATTTTTAAAAATTAATTATTAATTTACACATATAGAATATTTCTAATATTGTAAATTTTATTGAAGTTTATTTTGAAAAATATGTTCATCTAAATTTTTGGAAAGGGTTTTCATTCATAAAAATCAATTTAATACAAACTATAACATTTATAAAAGTTGTACGAATACCAAATTTCTTAATAAATTAACAAATATTTATAGTCAATAAATATTATATTTCTATTAATTTATAATTTTTTTGAATAATAAAAAAATGAACCTTAGTGAATTAGGTGTAAATGATTTCACCCATGGTGAAATTACACTAAGCTAAAACACTAGCTAGTGAACCTATTTCATTTTTAAAGCCTCCTAGCGAAATGGGTTAGTGAATTGGAGTCATGTTTCTTAGTAGTGTGTCAAATGATGATTTGGAACACGAAGGTAACTTCAATGATAGAAAATTGCAACCAAATACAGGAGCCATAATCATTGGTTTTAGTTTCAATGTTAATAGGGATATCACAATTTAAATGAACATCTTGTGTAAAATGTTTGTGAACAAATGTTTGACTTGATTCACCCTATACATATGAACGTTGTGAAAAAGAAAAATGGAACCTACTTTTGTTAGGAAAACAATTATAAAGATGCATTGATTTTTCATATGAATTGTATTTATATCATTGAAAATTGGAAACAGGTCATGTATTTACATCAATAATACTAACTATGCAATTTTTGCCTTTCATAATCATGTCTTTTAAACAATTCACCACATTCACATCTATTCAATCATGTTGTATGAATTGGGCCTCGTTCCAATTGTTGAAAATTAAAATTGTTAACGAAGAAAATTAAATGGCCACCCATTGCACTTTTGTTATTAATCATTTGGTCATTCAATTTTTATTTTGTCTACACTTTTCATAGCTTGGAATCGAGCATCCACCTGATGATCAACAATCCTCATGATCATAAAGCCTAGAATTGGGTGATCGCTTGATAAGTGTCATTCTTGAAGTTTCAATGTTGAGAATTGGGCAACCGCTTGGCTATTGCTTTTGTTGAATCCCTCATTGTTGAGTTTTGGGCAATCGCTTAATTGAACACCTTGTCATTGAACTCTTAATCCTTGGGTAGGGGGTGGCAACTTGATTCAATTTTGCATTGGTTATTGCATAGTGTTTGGTTTGACCACATTTTTTGCAATTTTCCTTATGGCAGAAAATTAAGTGCCCCAAGATTTTTTGTTTGCTTGCAATTATTAATTTGTGTTCATTGCATTTGTTGTCCTTAATAGTCTATGGGTTTTAGGCAACCATTTGATCGTTTTTTTTACATTGTTCCATTGATTTGTTGCTTTTTAAATTTTACTATTGCTTGCCTTGTACTTTGTAGGGGTGGAGGAATGTCCATCATCTTTTTCATTGGATTTAACTAATGTCAAACCATCAAAGGAAAATCCTAGATGTTTGAATGATTTAGAAATGGAAGACATTAGAGATGACGATGTGGTTACCATTGATGATTTAAAATGAAAAGTTATCATTGAGGAGCATGGGCATCAACGAACTAAACATGAGTGTATGCTTAACGGTGAGGGATAAATAGGCACATTTTCGAGAATTGATGTGATGTCTCTAGATGAAGATCTTTCATTTGATTCATTGGAGAATCGATGGAATGGGGGAAATTAGGATGTCGTTATGCTAGTGATGGATTTCACACTGGTAGAAATTATGGGTTTTGCAATTATCATTTACAACTGAAATTTAGTTACATGTAACATGTCCAACTACAATTTTGTGTAATTGCCTAAAACAAGTTGCACATGACATTTAGTTGCATGCAACACTACGTATGTAACATGTATATACGGTTGTAATATATGTATTCATCCATACATACTAATTTAAATGTAATTGCACCTTATATGTAACTCTCTTTGTAATTACAATGCAACTAATCAAATTATGACATGTGTTTAAAAATTGGACGAATTACTTACGGACACATGTCATTTAAATTTTTTTTGTGTTTTCAAAATTAAAAATTCATTGGATTAATCTCAATTGTTAAAATTTTTGCCACTAGGATGATGACATGTGGCACACCATGGAACATTCATTGACATTTTGACACATGTCCAATTTTAAACAACAATTATATGGTGACATGTGGCAATTAAAGCCCACTTATTTTAAAATATTAGTTAATGAAATCTAAATCTTCCAATTTAAGGTTAATAAGATGTTGACACATGGTGCTTAAGTAGGTAGGTAATTATTACACCCTATTAGGTAAATATTTACCTACATATGTAAATAGGGTGAAAAGGTAGTTAAACTTAGGCTATGTATGTAGGTTTAAAATATTTCGATTTTATTTTTAAGTTTAACCATTTATTTTTTCATTTATCCCCAATGACACTTGGTATTTTGTTAATACAAGGCTATTGAACCTAGTTATATACTATCCAAAATTGGATTGGAAGCCAAAAGATATGGGATAAAAAATTCCATTGCAAACCTCATGAACCAACTTAGTTACACATTAAGTGGAACAACTATATTAAGGTAGAATGGCTTGGGGAGAGATCTGTTGCTTCTGGTGTCCAAACAAAAGTTGAAATCCTCCTCTTGGCACATTTAACACACTAAAAATTATTGAAAACAGATTAGAATTGAGAAAGGCATGGCCCCCAAAGTGAAGGGGGTCAAGAACTCAAACAAAACAAACCATTGAACATTACAAAGGTTGGTTCTTAAACACCCAAAATTTTCCTTTTATGTTGTTCTATTACTATTAGAGTTTCAAGATGATTTGTAAAAATTTAGGTGGTTCTCCTATAACATTTAAATTTTCTTAAAACAATTAAGAAATAAGAAAGTTATGAGGTTTGAAAGTAAGAGGGGTCCAAAGAGAAGAAAAAAGAAAACAGAAACATTTTGTAACTTGAAAAGTTTTTTTTTTTCTTGTTAATTTTTCATTACTCCTTTTCCTTTGCACTTCAAAGATGATTATAGGATTTTTTAATAACTATGATTACTTATTATGAAAATATTATTTTAATATTATTACCTAGCTTAAATTAGTAATTTAGGTTAGCCATAATTAGTTTGGCCTAACTTAGTTTAACCATAGTTAGTTTAGCCATATTTCATTTAATCTAATTTAATTTAGCCATAAATAATTTAGCTTAATTTAATTCAACCATGGTTAGTTTTAACCTAATTTAATTTAATTTAGTCATGGTTAATTTAGCTAACTTAATTTAACCATAGTTAATGTTAGCCTAATTTACATTAGGTTAATTTAGTTAAACCATAATTAATTTATCTTAATTTGGTTTAACTATAATTAATTTAGCCATTATTAGTTTTAACCTAATTGAATTTAGCTTAATTTAGTCTAATTGAATTAGTTTAGCCATAATTAATTTAGTTGAATTTATTTTAGCCTAAATTAATTTAGCCATAATTAGTTTAACATAATTTAATTTATCCATGGTTAGTTTAAGCTAACTTAAGTTAGCATAGGTTTAACCTTAATACTGGAGGTACATAATATTATTATACATAGTCTATGTAGATATATTAAGTATACTAATTTAAATATGTATTAGTTTAGGCCATTATTTTTATGACATGTGTCCATGTTGTACACATTTAGTTGCATGTTAGTTGCACACACAAATGTATGCCACAAAAATTATACAGTACCAAATTTGTAGTTGTAAACATGACTGATATAGTTGTAAACGACAGCCAATTGCATAGTGATTAGTTACAAATGACAAGATTTTTATTAGTGTTGGAAAAATGTTCACTATAAGAAATCTTGTCTTATGTAACCATCTAATTTGTAATTATATGTGACTATTTATCATTTATGACTATGTTTTATCACTTTTACAACTAATAACCATCTTTTTAATATTCTTATTATTTATGCAACTATCGTGTGCCTACTAAATTGTATATCTTTCCATATTGACTAGTTTTTTGGGTTTTTCATTCAAGAATTGGCCCTTATGTTCATTTAGTCACAAATTTAGTTGCCTAGATAAATAGTTAAGTAAGAAGGTAGGTAGGCTAAAAAATAAACATGTAAATATTATTATTTCATTTTATGTTTTGCTTTAAGGTTAAGCTTTTTTGAGCTCATCCCCAATGGCCCATGTTTTTTAATGTGGATACATAAAAGAAGTCACGTTTGTTATATAGTTTCCAAGATGAAATTGAAGGACAAAACATATGGGTTAAATTTTCTAGTTGCCCCTTAGTTTCAAATTGAGTTGCAACTAGAAATATTCTCCCATGGGTGTAGTCATACTAACATGTACCATTAACAATTGTAACCACTACTTAATTTTTTGAATTTTGGATAATAAAAAAAATCAAAAATCAAAATAAAATAATTTTAAAAAGATGTTATTGTGAATACATTATGTACATATCATAAAAATTTGGAATCAATCTAATGAGTAATAAATATGCAATTTACATTTTTAAAGACTTCTAACCATTGTTTAAAAATAGTTTTGACACTAAAAACACAATTTAAAAAAAAGAAAATTATGACATATATTGGGATTTTTTTAGTACAAACTTTAACACAATAGTATCAAGATTTTAAAAATAAAAATTAATGTTTTTTTGAAATACATATTAAAAAGATTTTTAAAATATTCTTTTAAAAACAATAAAAAAGTAGTGGTCGAAAAGGGTAGGTGTGGCTCCTTATAGCATGGTTGGACCCCCATATGTTTTGTGTTTTTTTTTATTTTGCAAACTATATAACTATATAACTAAATAGGTAAATATGAAACTAATTAACTAACTAGTTCACTAGCTAATTCATTAATTAATCACTAATTAAGTACCTACCTACCTACCTATAATTACTTACCATTTTTTCATTAATTAATTCTAGGAATAACATTCACTTTTGTTTCATATTTTTAAAAAATTAATCAATTTATTCATAATCATAATTTGTCAAAAATATTTAATTATTTTTATTAAATTAATGAATTGGTAATTATTTTCATTCTAAATTTAATCAATTATTTATTGATAATAATTTTTTTCACACTTAACTTTTAAAATTTTAGTTATCAACTAAATAAATAGATAAATTAATAATTGATTGACTATATAATATAATTAACTTGGGCTTTGTGCTGCTACACACTACCAGTGACAATGAAATGACAAAAAAAAAAAAAAAAAGGTTTACATTTGAAAATTTTGCTATTTTCAGATATATATAGGATTCAAATTGTATTTCCTAATTATCGTCCATAGGGAAATTTGATCAACCACCATTGTTTTAATTCATTGAAATTTTGGAAGCAATTAAGATGGATAAACATTAAACCAATTAAGCAAGTGGGGATTAAACCCTTGAGTTAAGTATTTAAGGGAAATTGTTTTATTGGAAACTAGCTTAATTTCAAAGAAAAAAAACATATTAATCTCTTGAAACAATCCCAACATATTCAAATGAAATAACACAAATTTACATTTGTATGAAATTGGAAAAACAAAAAGATTTTTTTTTAAATTTGAAAGGACACAAAGATTCCAAAAGACATTGAAAAAAATAAAGAGATTTGTTTCTCTCTCAATATCTTAGGATCCATAGGGATATTTTGAAACATTACAACTTGTAAAATGTTTATTTAAAAAAAAATCTGGTTTGGAATTGACTTCTAGTAAATTTGCAGTTTGAATTATCTTTTTGTACGACCTACAACTTTAGCCCACCCCACCTAAACCAACTTTGATGAAATCATCGTCACTCAAATTATTAAACAAGAATAAATATTGAATGTTTAATTTTAACTATTAGTTAGTTTAATTATTAACTATAATTCTTGATTAGAATTTAGATTTATCAAGTAATTCATTGAATATTAATTAAATATTAAAAAACATTTGATTTATTGATTCTGAATTTATGAACTAAATAAGAAATCAATTCAATTAATCATAATAATAACTAGATAATTGAATTTGTGAAATATGTTTATAATCTACATAAATATCAATTAAATAATACTTATTATCTATTTACCATAACTCTTGATTAGTAGACACAAAGTATCAGATAATTAACTGAATATTAATTAAGTATTAATTAATTACTAATTAAAGTTTCCATTTACTTTCAATAAATTCCAAACTGATTAATAAAAAATTATTATTAATTCTGAACTTATGAATTAAATAGGAAATTAATTTAATTAATCATTAATAATGACTAGATAATTGAATTTGTGAAATTTTAATTAATTTTTTATAAGCTAAATGGTTTCTTATTAATTAACTATTTTTTTATTTACCATAAGTCTTGATTAGTAAATATTAATGATCAGATAATTTAATGAAAAACGAACTAATTGGTAATTAACTTATTCATTAGTTATTTATAGTTTGTAGCTTGATTAGTTGTTTGAAATGAATATATATATATATATAAAATTGGTTAAATAATCAGATTAAATTATGAATTTTAATTTTAATTTTAAATTTATTATTTGGTATTAAATTATTAAATAATGAATTAATATTTTACTTCATTATTTATTATTCTACAGTTTACATTATGTAATAAAAAACTTGAAGGTATTATTTTATGAATAATGAAAGTTGGTTTGACATTAAGATTTTGTCATCATAATATGATGTTGCCACTATAATTTAATTATAGATTAAGATAAACATGATATATTCATTAACAAACCATAATATAAAATCAAGATGGAATTGTGTATTTAAATATGTTCATAATATGCAGTGAATATAGGCTAAATATATTTAAATGTGTTAAATAGGTTTTAATATATGGTTTATGTATTTTGAGTACATGTTAAATATATTTTTAATGTAGTCCAAAACACTTTAATGTACATAAGATGTACTATGATGCAAACCTAGTGTCCAACATTTTCTATTGATGTGTATGAAAGGAAAGAAACAACCCTAATTCATGATGACACAAGATGCCAAGATACTAGACAATTGTTCATCATGAATTTTGAAGGTGTTGAAAATCCACTATTTGTTGTTTATTTTTGTGTTTTGGTGTTTTCTTTTTTTGTTTATAGGTTTATGGTGTTTGAAGTTTGTAATTCAATGAAGATGAACTTTTGTGTTGGCTTTGGTGATGGAGCGGGTTTGTTGTTACAAGTGAGTTGGCTCTTGAATGAAAAATGTAGGTCATGTTGCATGGAGATTGGATGGAGGAAAGGAAAGTTGAGGAGATATAAACATGAGGGTTCGGGTCTTCAATGAAGGATTTTTTTGGAATTACAATTAGAAAGTAGATAATTGTGTGTGTGGATTTTTGTGAAGTTAGAAAGGAGGAATGCCTCTATGTTCTTATCCCCTTTTGGCTTGAAGTTATTGTTTTCCACTGCACTGTAGTCTTTAGAAAAGGAGAAGGATTAAGTAATGTTAAGAGTAGAGACTAGATTAGGGGAGATGATGATAATGTCCAGAGGTTTTTAAATGGTCCTTGTGGTTTGCTTGCGATTTGGGAATTTTGAGTGAACTTATTAGTTTAGCTAAGTTTGGGAAAGAAAGTACTTACTCATTTATTGGAACTTTGGAAAGAAAAGGATTTCAGGACTGAGATGGGCATTAAGGAAGAGCTAAATTTTTGGGATCAATTCATCTTTCTATTCAATCTTTTCCTAAGTGATTCTAGTGGAAAGGGTATGGGTGCATAATGTCAGTATTCACTTATAAACATCCACGAGACTAGTGGGCTCTTGAAAGGAATCCATGAACATTCTTATCCCTTGAAGTCCTTAGTTTGTGGTTTGGACATAGTCAAGGAAAGGAATATTGTTTGTAACCGTTGTAATAAATAATTTGCTGCAATGGCTATAGTACGCTTAACATTGGTACCATGAAACAAACATAAAGGGTTCTCATTTAGGTCATCCCCTCTTTTTTGGTATCAGAACATTACGGTCATTATAAAGATAAGATGATTAAGATAACATATTATGATGATGGATATGGTAAGTTAATATGTTAAAGTCTAGTGAAAAACAATTAGTGGTGGAAACTCAAGAAACTTATGAAGAGCAGGTAGTTAATGGTTTTGATTTTCCCATATCACTAGGAGCACCACAAATTGGGGCCTTAATTTTGCAATAGTCGAGTTTTGGAGTTGTTACCATTATCGAAATAAGTCCTCATGAAGCTCAAGTCGGTGACATTGCTGTAAAACTAATGCATAGTGGATTTTGGACTAGGGCACAAATTTGGGTGAAGATGCAACATGGAGCGAGAGACAGGGCATCAATTGCTAAATTTAGAAGGTAGTATACTTCATGTCCTACCTTACAAAGGGTTTCAACTTACAAATTAGAGAGACAAGGACAAGTACCAAGGCTAAGTGATATTTGGATCCCTATTGCTCCCATCTCACCAAACCATTTTGTTAGATTTTACATTCTAGGTGTTGAAGATATATTTTGTGTTAGAGATAGAATTTTGAAGGTGGAAAATATTGGATTGAGGGCTCGTTTGATTAGTTGGAAAGCTTGTCAAAATGACAGTTTGGAGTTTTGATGGTAGCTTGATTCTACAGATGAATAATATTTCGTTTTACTACCATTTAAGATTATACTTCAAAATCCAGTACATGAAAGAGATCAACCAAGCTTATTTGTTTGATAAGATAGTATCCCGTTGGTGTTTTGGATGAGAATTTAAAGACATAAACCTTACAAGCTTGTGGTAGATTACATAGGCATAGTATGCATTATGAGCCAAAAGATTAAGTATTTCTGTTTTTTATGAAGTTGACTTTTAAGAGAACAGCTAGTGGTTGGTGTTGTTATTTTAAGAATTACAAGCTTTGCGATTATCAACATTGTTGGATTTGATCTTGTTGTTGTTGAAGCAGGAGATCTAGATGTGAGCATCCGGCGTTTGGGGTTCTGCACTCAAGTTGCTATGTGGTTAAAAATAAGGGTCCAGTCTGATGGATGGTAGTGGGGCCTTGTCAAATCTAGTGAAACCAAGTTCTACTTCGTTAGCCCTTGGCCCTTTGAGTCATCTTGAGAATCAAAAGTTGGAAAGGGAGAAGATCAAATCAATTCCAAGAGTTGGAAACCTTTGGATTCCATCGGACATCACCATTCCAAGATGTTATGTCCAATTCTATATGCTAGAGATAGATGATAGGATCAAGATTGGAGACCGCTTCTTGAGGATATCACACATAGGACAAGCTGCACACATCTACTGTGTTGGAGGTATGTAGGAAAAAGTGATGCAAATTATAATATCATAATTGACAACAATAGAAAAAGAGCAATAGACTTTGAAAAGGAAGAGGAAGTTCCTATAGTTGAAACTTAAAACAAATAATCCTTTGAGTCATAAAGCAATTGATTTCCAATGACCAACCCATAGGGTATGGACAGGTTGTTTTGGGGTTGTGATCATGAAGATGTAAATGATTGGGCATAGTGGTTAACCATGGCAGCAAAGGTCAGAGATTTAAATGTTGACAAGCTATTTAAGATTGCCAAGTTAAACCTAAAAGGTAGAGCCAAGGAGTGGTTCAAGAAATTAAACCCGACTCTAGCTAATTGGATCGAGTTGCACACTTGGATAATGTAAAAGTATGGCAACATAGATGTTGATGACATTCACATCAAGTTGGATGTTATCAAATAGGAGCCCAAAGAGAGGGACAAAAATACTATGAGAGGTTGGATAAACTTTTTTAGTAAGGACAAATCTAGGATGCAGAACAACATCAAAGGTTCATGGCCAAGCTGAGGCCATAAATTTGAAAATTATGCGTTGTTAGGATTTACATTAACATTGACGAAATAATTGTTGCAGTTGTTGAAATTGAGCAAATGTTGGGAGAACTTGGGGAAACTCCCTATGATCCTATGAAGGAGGAGCAGGATGAAATGGGATTTGGAGAACCTGACAATTGTTGGCTTTAAATGAAACTTTAATTAACTTTTTTAGAAAAGGAAGTGATGGCAAGGCAGGATTTAGTACAAATTTCTCCACCAACAACAACCGTTATCAATTATGCCACTTAGAAGAACATGTGGCCTAAGTATGCCTTAAATCGATTGACAAAAGGCCAAAATGTGCCAAGTGTGGAGGTGGGCATAAGACTAAAAATTGCGGTCTAAAGTGTTCATTTTGTTTTGGTTTGGGACATACGAAAGATAGGTGTTGGAAAAAGTCTGCAAAGGGTCTTGTAGCCACCACAAACTTTCTTGAAGTCTTTGTTAATGATGAACAAACAATTCTGTTAGAATTGAATTGCATTTGTGGAGAGGAAAAACATGTGTTTTCTGGGATCAAAATGCCAAAGAGGAGATTACATGTGTTTACAAATATGATAAAAGTTCAGGAAGAAGGGTTAGTAGAAGATGAACACATGGAGGTTATTATGAGAACTAAGGTTTTAATTAAGTCTAAAATATTATCACATTTCATCAAAGGGAAAGTCTCTTTGACTCCTATGGAAACTATATTCATTATTCCAAGGGAGTTGGAATACCTAAAAGGCCTGGTAAAACTAGCAAGGAAGAGGAAAGATGTTGAAAACCATAACCACCAAATGGCCACTATTCATCAAACCCCTGCAATTAAGAAAGTGAGTGTTAACAGGACACATTGAAGCAAGACGTTGCATTTGGGAGTGGAAATCAATTAAACCTTGATTGAAGGTCTAGTAGATATAGGAGTGTCCATGTCAGTCATGGTAGCTAGCATGGTGAGAGAGTTCGGCATCATGCACTTAGTGATTGGCCATGAAACTTAAAGACTCCTTTTGGGATGGTGACTCAAGCACTTGGGAAAATTACTAATCTTTTAGTTAGGGTTGGGGGAATCACTTGTTAGATGGTGTTTTTGGTAGTTGACATAGATGGTTATGATTTGTTATTGGGTTTGGATTTTCTTATGAAAATCAGAGCAGTTGTTGATGTAGAAAAGAATGTCATATAGGTGTGCGATGGAAAAGGGATGGAGGTAGAGGTGTTACCTTTGAATGTGGTGAACATGTTGTAGGTGATGGAGAGGTCGGCATAAGAAAAAGCCAAGAGTGAATTACTTAATATGAAGATGGAACGAATAAAATTGAGCGACTGGACAAATTTAAATCAATCATCAAACCATGATGGTTTGCATAATGAGGCTTCTTCTAATGATGAGATGATGGAATCTCAAGAAAAAGTAAAGGATCACCCACAAAAGGTCTTGCATAATATGGAAAATCAGATAGAAGAACTAAAAGACCATGGGATGGATATGGTTATTGATAAGGAGACAACCACGCAAAATTTTAACCTAATTTTGCAAGAACAAATAAGGACATTATGGAAAGACAATTGACTAAAGATGATGACTATGTAGATTGGTTTAAATGTGTAGCAACAGATGAAGATGATTGGATGCACCATAAACTAAATCACAACATTGAACCAAGAGTTCATTTGTATCCAGTTCAACTTATTAATGAGCTAACAAGGGAAGAGGATAGGTGGAGCTAGATCAAAGCCAAAATAAGGTTGGACAAATCTTTGGATGAAGTACAACAAAAACAGTTGTGGGATTTACTAGAGGAATTTCAAGGGGTGTTTACATGGCATAAAGGTGAATTGGGGTGGTGTTTTATGGGAGAACATTCCATTGACACACAAGAACTACCTTTTTACTGAATGACTCCTAGAAGATTGTCATACTGGGAAGAAGCAGAGGTCAACAGGCAGATACATGCATTAGTGGATTTGGAGGAAATGTGTAAGAACGCATTTGAGTATGCATGTTGGGTTACCTTACCAATGAAGAAAGATGGTAGCTAAAGGTTATGTGGGGATTATTGTCCTTCGAATTTTTAGACAAAATGAAATTCTTTTCCCATGCCTCTAATGAGGATATTTTGAATCAATTAGGAAGTTTTAATGGTTTTATGCACTAGATTTACAGTTCAGTTTTTGGTAAATACCCATGGCTTTTGATGATGTGAAAAAAAAATTTGTGATCACCAAATCCGGTTTGTATGAGTGGAATGTGATGCCTTTTGAGTTGAAGAATGCCACAAGCACATTCTTGCATACTATGGCTGATATTTTTAAAAAGTAAACTAGTCAATTTTTGAAGGTGTTTGTTGACGATGTCAACAAACATAACAACACATGGGGTGAACACTTGCATCAATTCAATTAGTTCTGCACAAGTTGGCAGAGGTGAATCTCAGGTTAAACCTAGGGAAATGCTGCTTTGGATCTAAAATCATTACTTTCCTAGGACATGCGGTGGATTATACTAAGTCTTAACCAAATCCCAAAAAGGTAACAATAGTTAAAAGTTTCATTACACCTAAGACTATGACTAATGTTAGGGGATTCCTAGGATTAATTAGATATTACAAAAGGTCTATTGCATGGTATGCAAATATTACAAAGCCATTTTTTGCTCTAATGAAGAAGGATTGCAAGTTTGTTTGGACACCCATCTATCAAGCGGCTTTTGTTGAATTGAAAATGAAACTAGTGGAATTACCCATCTTGATCAGACCAAATTTTAGTAAGCCATTCACTCTAGATGTGGATTGGTCAATATGGGGTGTGGGAGCTATACTGTCACAAAAAATTGGAAGACAGGAACAGTTCATTGCTTATGCTAGCAAAGGCTTATCATTTATACATCGTCGCTATCACCTTATGGAGGGAGAATGTTACGTTTTTATTTGGGACATAATGCATTTTAGGTAATGTCTCCACTAGACTTTGTTTTTATTACAAACGGATCATAAGCCACTAGAATGGTTAGTTATGGTCTCAAATGCATAAGGTCAAAGAGGGCACTGGATTGCCATGTTACAAAATTTTTAGTTTAAAATTGTTCACCGAATCGGTAGTCAACATTTGAACATTGATGCATTGAGTAGGAACCTAGTCAATACAACAAAGGAAGATGAGGATTTTGGATGTGATGTAATGGAACATGAAGTTAGAGCAAAATTTGCATCACCACATTTTGGTGATAATCCACAAATGAGGCTCTCATTACTTTGTTTACCCTATAGCTTGTTGGTGAAGAAACAACTAATGAAGAACTACATCAGGTGGGAGATGAGGAGCATAATGTAGAATATTTATCAAAGGAAGAATTGCAACAAATGAACCATGAAAATTATCAAAGGATGGTTGTTGAGGTGCAAATTATGGTGGATTAAGCCAAACAAAAACAGAAAGGTAAAGGCTTTGGAATTGATGAGTTGTGTCAAGATGAGTAGCTAAAGCAAATGGACATTTGGGATGACAAAGTAATAATGTTGCTACTCATTGGTGAACACCTAGAAGTTGGTGTTTATGATGATGCCAACATAGACAAGGCTAAGAAGTGAGTAATGCAGTATCATTGGTTAGAAGATAATTTGTTCTTTCAAAATCTGATAATTCCTAAACCTACAAAAAGGAAGAGCTTGATTGAGAAGGTCCATTAAGAGATTGGGCATTTTTGTGAAATGAGAACATTGGTTGAGATAAAAAAACGATTTTTTTGGCATGATAGAACTAAGTAAATCAAGACATTTGTCAAAAGTTGTGAGAAATGTTAAATGGTTAAATAATTTGGGAACATGAGATCTGGTATTGAAGAGATGAAAAATATTCCAATTTGTGATTTGTTTTATCATGTTGCTTTTGATATTGTTGGACCATTACCTTAGACTATTATTGGTAATAAGTATGTACTTGTGGAAATTGACCATTATTCCAAATGGTGTGAGGCACAACTTGTCAAAGAACATGATGCTCTAATTGCCTCCAAATTTTTGGAAGATGAAGTGATGTGTAGATATGGGGTACTTAAGTACATTTTGACAGATAATGGGATTGAATGGATGAATTTTTTTGTTGAAACATGCCAGAATTCTGGCATCACCCATTAGTTTAATGCTCCTGCTTGGCTTCAATGCAATGGCATGGTTGAACATCTCATCAAAACTATTAAACAAGGTTTGACAATCATGGCTATTGCAAATATAAAGAGTTGGGACTTACTGTTACCTCGGATACTTTTTGGGTATTGTTGTGGTATTCAAACCAGCACAAAGTATTCACCTTTTATGGTGCTGACAAGATGTACACCAAGGCTAATTATTGGTAACAACTTCAATGGGCTTTGTGATGTTTTTGATGAGTTTTCAAGTCCAGAAGTGACAACAGAGCAAATGGTTTAGAAGATGCAACTCATTGTTGTTGTGCATAGATCATTGTTTAAGAATGTAAAACATGCTCAAAAGAAACAAAAGAAGACATATGCTGCTCATAAGGGGCTGTAGACCTTTGATAACTTTGAATTAGAAAACAAAATCAAAATGCATAGGCCTGGCAAGAAGAAGTCTTTAATGTGCAATTGGGAAAAACCTTATATGTTTGTTGGTTACAAAGATAAGAAGGGTCTTCAAGAGAAGGATCATGGCAATAGGATTTGCATTGTCAAGGATCTTAAAGAACAATGTTGGGAGTGTGCAAGAAGGGATTTGCAGCTGTACCATTCTACTAACTGATGATTGATCTATGGGCATAGATTTCTTTGGAAAGAGTGGTGACACATGTGATGCAAACCTAGTGTCAAACATTTTCTGTGGATGTGAAATCCTTAGTTTGTGGTTTGGACATAATCAAAGATAGGAGTATGATATTGTTTGTAATCGTTGTAATAAATAACTTGTTGTAGTGGCCATAATAAACTTAACATTGGTACCATGAAACAAACATAAAGGGTTTCTTGTTTAAGTCATCCCCTCCTTTTTGGTAATAATATGACCACACCACAAAAAATAACCAAGTTATAACTAAAATTGCAACTAAATGAACATAAGGGTCTATTCTTGGATGAACAACCCAAAATGTTAGTCAATATGGAAGGATGTAAAATTTAGTAGTTGTACCATAGTCACAAAAATAATAAGAATATTAAAAAGATGATTATTAGCTGTAAAATTATTAAACAAAGTTGCAAATGATGGATAGTTGAAAGCAGTCACAAATTGAATAGCTACATAGTACAAGATTTCTTGTAATGAAAACAATGTTGTCCAATTGGATTTTGTTTTGAAACAATGTTGATGTAATTGCATCCCTAATTGTGGGACAATGATGGATGCCTTAAAAATATGTTAGTAAGTTGTAAAAAATTCATTCTTAGAGTTTGCAAACTTGTAAATTCAATATTTCTAGTTTTTTATTCAAATGACATAAACATTTGATAAAAACTTAATGTATGTATATGAATTTTATTTATTTGAATTCACAATTTTTCACCTATTAATCATTTCAATGTTCTACATTAAATTTTTTAAAAAAAAATTCTCACTCCTAAAAAGGTTTGTGATCCACTTGATGGGCACCAGATTTTCATTCAAGTTTATTTGAATTTGTATAAATATTATGATCATGTGGGTGGCCACCGGGTTCTAATTCAATTCTTTCTCACTCCTTAAAAGGGTTGTGCTTCACAAGGTGGCCACCGAATTTTCATCCAAGTCTTCTGTAAAAACATTTTGATCTTGTGGGTGGCTCTAAGTTTTAATTCATCACTCTCTCAATTTTTAAAAGATTGTGATGCAACTAATGGCATTATGGTTCTTAATCAAATCTTTTTCAATCCATGATGTTTATGGTTATTTTTAGGCTCCAAATTGTTTATTGTTATTTTTTTACCTTTTAAAAGTAAAAAATAAATTAAATACATGTTTAATGTTGGGTGGCTAAATAAAAAATGGTTATTTGACACCTAGTTTTTACTTCTTTTCATATTAATCAATTATATGTAAATATTTCTTTAAATTAATTTGTTATTTTTTGAAAATATTACTATTATTTTGATTTTTAATATATAGAAATTGTGATAAAATCTTTGAGCACCATTTCCATTGATTGAAATGAAAAATATAATTTTGACCATAAGATATTACAATAAATACATATAACTATTTCTCTATAATAAACAAATAGCAAAAAAATTAAATGTTGTTAACCAACCACACAACTTCAATGAAACCAAACTCTTAAGAATAATCCTTTGTTAATTTCCTTGGGCGATTTGGTTTAGTGTTTGTTGGAATTATTAGTTCTTCACAAAAAGGCCCATGTTCACATTTTGATTCAACTTCACACATGATGATCTTTTGAACATTGGATGTTGATGGCAACATTATGTGCAAATTCTTCATGTTGTTCATTTTTGGCAAAGTCAAATTATGATAGGCATCTTTAGATTTCTTTATATGTTTGCTTTCTTTTAATGATCAGTGCATAAAATTTGGTGGTTCTCACCTTGATATAGAAATGTGGGCATTCACCATGTCCTGAAAAGATCTCTACAAATCTTTGCAATGCTATGCTGTTTAATTTAAAACAAACATGATCGATACAACACCCAAAATTACAAACAGCAATCCCAATAGCAAATACAAAAGATATTTTTTATCATAGTTTTTCTTGTACTTCAAGCTGTTGCATATCTATATTTCCTTATAATATTTGATGTTAGGAACTTGGCATTGTTTCAAATGTATGTACTTTGGTATTGCAAGGATCCTTTTAAGGTTCATTTTGGCTAGATTGTGAAATCCTCTTTGAGAAAAACTTGAAAAAACTTGCTTTTTCAATAGTTTTTTTTTCCACTTCCAAGAAATTGAAAAAAAATGAGAAAGAAGAGCATTGATGCATAATTGTGTCAGTATATTATGTCTTATGAGAACTTGAATTTCCCCATTGAAGTTTCTATCATGCATTTACAAACTATCATCAGATGATTGTGATGGTAGACTCAGCATGCTAAGATGTATTATATGAATGCTTTTGGTCTCTAGCAATGGGTTAGATGATGGCTTTTTGTTCAAATTTGATTAGTATGGAAGGAGGTCTTCTGCTATGCAATGAGTGTGATGAGTACACTTGTGAGTATTAAGTAACAATTCAATGAGCAAAGACTTGATGCATTTATTTTGGTTGCTTATGTCAATTTGCATCATGAATTAAACAACCGAAGTCCATTGTGCACTTTTCTATTTCAAGCTTTTGTTTTTCCAAATGAGTGAGCTAGTTCATAAGGCAATTTGAATTTCTAAGAAGATGCTTGTTTGGCAACACCAGTCTTATAAGAGCACAAATAATTGGTTAAATGACTTTGAGAACAAATTAATTGGGGCAATTATCTTCAATGATGTATAAAGTTTTGTTTTAAGAGCATTGGGATCCAATATATTTTAGCACACATAGGGAGGGGTGGACCAACCCAATTGATGCAAAAGAGGAGGAGGTAAATAAGCAGTGGACTTATCTAAGAATATGACTATCATAAAAAAGACTGGAGAGCTTAATGTGGCTGTCTCTTCAATAACTAGCTCTACAAGGTGATTTCTTACACTTTGTCGGGGATGTTTTAGGCAAATTTCATCTTCTTTTTTAGCATCATTTCTTTGGGAGAGGTACAAGTCACATATTTTTTGTTGAAATTTGATGAAAATTTTTCAAAAGAAAAAAACAGAAAAAAAGAAAGAAAACACTGCTCTACTTGCTCTTCTTCTTCATTTGTGAGAAGCCCTATGTTGAGTTCATCACAACAAATGTGAGGGAGGAAAAGCAAAAGTTGATGTCGTAAAATAGAAATCAACAATTCGTATTCGAGTAGTGGGGTGGATCCTTTCTATTTAAAATCTTGGGCCAATCTTTGATTTCATTGCCAAAAGTGATATGAAAGGAAACAATAAAATGAAACATCAACTCTTAGTCTGACAATGCATGGACTACTAGTTCAGTCAGTATATCTCAGATTGCCCACAACCAAGTAATTCCTTACTAGGACCAGCCTGTGGTGCATCATTTTGGGATTTTTGTTTTTGGGAGGCATGCCATGATCAGTGGTTTTTTTTCTTCCAAATTTGTGATGTTGTTCAAGTGACAATCATCCATGAGTATATTTAGCAATATTTGGTTATATTCAAAATATGAAAGTAGAAAATCTTAAGCACCCTTACATATTGTAGGCAATTGTGGTGGATTTTGGCAATTGTTTTGGATGATTTTTTCCCTATAAAACAGGGAATTTATGACAGAAATTTTTTTTCAAATTTTTTTTCTCAAAATGCAAAAAATTCACCATAAAAAAATCACTGCTCAGAATTCATGATAATGCCTTTCTCAAGAAGGACTGATACGAGGGTGGCCATATGTAGCCTGCATGGAGACCAATCCATCCCAGACTGCACAAGATGGTGGCTACTTTTTCCCACAATTCCAAGATCAGCGGCATCTGAGAAGAAGGGAATATTATGTATTACTAGTGTGGCCTGTGCTGTTGGCCCAAGTGTTGCCACGTCCTCAACTGATTTTTCCTTCCAAAACCTGTTTTTGGAATTTATTTGAATTTTCAGCAGCAGAAACCACTTAAAAATCAATATCTCCCACATTCTCAATCCAAATCTTACCAAATAAATTCCATTAAATCCTGCTCATCAAGATCTTTCCAACAAACAACAAAGGCACATTCCAATTCTCCAAAATTTTCAGCAACGATTTAATTTAATTTTCAGTGAAGAAATCATCCAATATTCAAAAACTTTTGCACTGCATGTCCAAACATCATGGAACAAAGCCCATGCACCCGTCCTCGTTGAGAGCTTTCCAAAGACACCAAGAACACGATCTGAAGCATCCCCATTTGGTGGATCTCACAACTACAAAACAAAACAAAACAAAACAAACCAAACTACCTCCATAGATAGATTGAGTCACAATTTTCATCTAGATACATGCATTTCTGTGAAGAAGGGAATATTATGTATTATTGAGTCACAATTTTCATCTAGATGCATGCACTTCTGTGAAGAACGCCTATCCATCATATGCACACATAGTACTTTAGATGTCATTTACATGTTCCGTCAAGTTCGAGTCAAAATATTTGATGCCCAAATCTTAAAGAAGCAAAACAATAATAAAGAAGCAAAAAGGGATTCGAGTGCTTGAGTCCTCTTCAATGACTTGCAAGCACAAATATTGGAAGAAGAGTCCAGCAACTTCCAGATGAAAGTCGTATGCTACCTCTTATGAGATCAGCAGCCAAGAGGACAAATCTCAAGTCTCCCCAGTCCTCACTTTTTTTTTTGAATAGCTGTCCATGAGGTGGTGAGTTCATCATTTCTATGATGGATTCTGGTGGAGAAGTACTTTAAGTCACGGGAGTCCCGGTGATCTGCATAAACTCTGCTCTTCTGTTGAAATGGGTGCAATATTGCATATGGAAGAGAGAGAAAAAAGCCCCTTGTATAAAGTATAAAGTTTGCATTCTCTCTCTCTCTCTTCCCTTACTGAGCAGTGGATTTTATTTTTTACTTTTTCCAATTTTGTGATGTAGGTAGCCAAAGGGGCAATCATTTAGAAGAAAATGAGTCAAATTTGACTTTAACCAGATATGAAAGTAAAACAAGGGCCATGTCGCACTGTGGTCTTGCCATTTACATAAAAAAGTATCTTAAGGCAAAAGAAGAATTATGAAAATTCAAATATTTTCACCATGCAAAAATATAATCTTCAAAAAAATCCTCTACAAGAAACCAAAATCCTTCCAGATATCATAACTCTATAACTAATCTCAAGTTTCAACACAAGCCAAAATATCATCTTTCAAAAATCCTCATATAAAAATAGACCTACTACCTAGGGGCCAATATCCATTAAGCCTACTACTATACTCTATAATGAATCTAAACACAATATCCTTGCCTACCAAGGCAAGGCCAAAAAATGGAAGGAAGGATCCTTCTGTTCTCGACTAACTCTTGGAATCTATTATAAAAACGTAGCAATTGGATTTTTTTTGAATCTGACAATGAAAAATTCTTTGTGTAGGTCGAAATCAGATTTCTCAGGTCAAAATTTGGCAAATATCTGCCAAAAAAAATAAATCACCGCTACATAACAGTTTTTTTTTCCCTCTTTTTTTCTCCCAATTATTTTATTTTGCCAAAGTGGCGAATTTTTGCTAGAAAAACATATTTTATGATGTACTTAGAAAATGCATTTTGCCAAGTTTTTCCTGAATGAATTCTTGCATAATAGGAAATTTTGTCACAAGAAAATTCGTTGTCACATTGTACTTTTAAAGAATACATTTAATTTCAATGTGTGCAAACGGCAAGACATGTGAGTCCTTTTGTGTATGGTGTGTATTTTTTGGGGCCAAAATTTCACTGGTTCTTTAAACTTTGCAAAATGCAAATAAAGTGGTTTTTTGGGGATTTCTACTCAACCCAATCTCAAAGTTTAAAAAAAAAAAAAACAAAACCTGCCAAATTCTAGCTAGCAACTAACAATATAGAAGCTTGCATGATGCTTAAATGATGTTACTTTCACATTTCACTTATAGCCAAATTTTGACTAAATAATCTTACAAATGATTGTTGCTAGTGTTTTTTATGGTGAAATTTCATCAATTGGCAACAAAGAAAAAACCCTTGCAAAGGCCTTTCAAGAATTGGGTCTATCAAATTTGGAACTTTTGTTGAGAATCAATGGTGAGAAACTAGGTTATTGCCATCACAAACTAGATTTCCATATTACCCTCTCATCACACTTAATCCTACATCCACTCAACTGGAGGTGCTTGCCATCACCAATTACATTGCAAGCTTAGAATTTACAAATTGCTTACACAATGATTGTCAAACTTTCTATGTTCATAGCTTTAGTAGGATGAATTTTGGTCATTAAGGGCTTAGGTTTTGAAATGAATGTTTGGGGGGTTGAATATTGAATCTTGAAGGATGTGAAAATAGATTTTAGAGGTTTTCAACAGCATGCTTTGTGTGTTCAAAATGCAAGCTCAACCCCAAATGGGTGCCCACGAAAGGTACAACATTAAACTTGTAAGTTGTGATTATGCTTTAATTGTGCCATTTGTGATGCAAAGTGCTTTGGAACTTAGAAGTTGGATTGTTGTTGAATCGACTCACTATTTCATCAGGTGCAAGGTCCATTTGGTTTCTTGTTTTCATGAAGTTGTGGAAGTTGCAACGACAATGTGCAAAAAAACGTTTCTACATACACAATCCAATGTTGATATGCTTTATCCTTTCTATGGGTTTTTTTGGTGATTCGATCATAGAGAGATGAATTTTGGAAGCAATGTGCAATGTCTCACATGACTTGTACATAACCTTGGAGGTACATAATCACATCTGAGGAAGACATGTTTTGATTTTGGTGTGTGTCTTGTTTTCAAAGTCTTTGTGCTTTGTGCAAAGTTTGTTTGTGTGTGTGCAATCTTGTTATGATGTGGCCTTGAAACAAAAACCCTTGGTTGTTAATACTCATTACATTGTTCACTTTTCAAATTTTGTTTTGTTTTGGTTTTTTCATGTTATTTAACTAGGGTATGGGTGCAGGTAGGGGTGTGAATTGCAATGGCCAAGGTCTTGATGATTGAGGTTTGAATCCCCCTCACACTAATGGGCCATACAAAATTTCTTGTTGTTAGCAATGGGCAAATTGATGGAAGAGAATATGCAAGTTGCTTATCATGTGCTCTATGTTCTTAACCTTGATCATTGTTCAAACATATTTCACGTTAACTATCACATCGATGTCACAATTGACATGTCAATTTTGGCATTAAAGCATATGAGAATCTCACTATATTGTAGTAAAATCATATATTATAATTATTATTTACATTTCACTAAATAAAATACAAGGTAATAAAATTAATTCAATAAAATTAATTGAAAAAATTATATTAGGTAAAAAAATGTTTAATTTACATGTGATTCAAATTGGGACCAAAATTGAACATGGGACTAAAACTTCAATCCATCTAAATTGTAACTTTGGTCCCAATTTTAGTTGCATGTAAATTGAACATGGGACTAAATTTTCAATCTATGTAAATTGTAAATTCAGTCCCATGTAAGTTGAAAATGGACCAAATTTTCAATCCCATGTACACGTATGTGTAAAGCATGGGACTTGCAAAACAAAAAAAAAGTGATCCAATAACCCATTAACACATACCTAAGGTGTTTGCAAGTTAAAATGTCCATTTTTGGACATCATGGTGTCATTTTTTTACACCCTCATGGATAACACTTTGTTTATTGTCAAATGTTTTTTTAATTTTATGAAAAGGGACTCAATTTTACAATTTTTGTATAATTTAGTGTGATAAAATAATGGAATCATTTGAAACCAAAACTTTTACGTAAAATGGGAGATTTAAAATTCAAAACCAAATGTAAGGTCACAATTTTTATAAAATTGGAAATGGATCCAATATGATTAAAATTTGTAATGAAATAACTTGCATGAACTTTTCAAAAATTTGAACCTTGGTTTGCAATTCAAAATAAGGTCCTCCAAAAAATTTCAACATCATATGAAAGTTTTATGGATTTTTCAATACACCAACAACTAACAAAAATGGCAAAGTTCTTCATATCATGATTTTGCGAAATGAAGAGAAGATTATTCGCACAGATTGTAGCCTAGGCTATATTATATGGTCATGTCTCCTTTATTTATGGAAAGATGAATAATTTTACAAATACACAAGTTTACATTTTTGGCCTATAAAAAATAGGCTATCAAAAATCCTAAAACGGATTTAAAAATGAGTCACTATAGTTGGAAAATACTACTTATGAGATCAAGTTTTCTTTTCAATTGTAAGTTCACACTGGCCCTTCTGAGGGCCTTGAGCCAAGTGAGAGGTTACAGCGCACAATCCTCACTAGCCTCATCCAGTGAGGAGGTATGGAATCGGCTGGCTGAAACCCCTTCTATGGTTCAAAATAGGTAGGATCGATTTACCAATGAGGACTTCGCCAATTGTCTTGAGTCAAGCAATATAGGGACGTCTAGCACACTTGTGCTGGCAGCCCACACACTCTCATCATGCCAAAAGAAAGAGAAATTGGGTCCATATTGAAGGGAGGCTGAGTTGGCAGTCCAAAGGAACTTTGCTTTCGTCCATGGAAAGCTGTTGATTGTAATGGATTGACGTTAATTTGGGAAACAGCTCAGATGTCCTCCTATTTAACATGCAACTTAGAAAGGTGCTTGTGCTGCGGGTGGTGCTGATGAGGTTGTGTGGAGAACCATGAAACTTTTTTATTTTGCAGTTCTGGACACACAACTAGGGAGGACCCATCGTGATGATGCTCCTCCTGCAGCAGGCAAAATATTGAAAATATTGACATCCCTTTACAATAAAGTAAGGCACTCTTAATTTTCCATACTAGATCATGGGTCCCTAGAGAGTCAAAACTTGTGACACAGTGGTGGTGACAGCTTTTAACCCCCTCTTTCAGAATTGCCATTAAGCTGCTTTTTGCATGCCCAAAAATTAAAGAAAAATGATCATGTAAGTAGTGTTTTTTTTTTCATGTTTGTGATGTTGAAATTTTGGCAAAAAATTCCCCTAGAATAGCAAAATTGATTGAAATTACACTAGAAAAACACATATTTCCAAATTTTCTCAGACTTTTTTGTTGAAATAAGTGAAAACTCACTCCCAAAAAAAAACACTGCATGTAAGTAAGATGGACAAATGAAATGTGAGGAAAGTGGCAAAGGACCAAGGTCATCAAGCAAAAAGCTTCTCCAAAGAAGACAATTGGCAGCCATTGGTCTGGTGGACAAAGGCATGCACTGTTATGGTGCCATGAGCCCAATTTACGAGATTTTTGTGGAGTCAAAGCACTACACCTTCATGCATCTCACAAACTTAGTAAGAATGGAGATTAAACTGAAAAGTATGGAACAAAAAGAAATTCATATAACAAACTTCATCATAAAATTAAGATTAAAGTGAAGAGAGCCAAGTGTGATCCTCTCCCATGTCAATATCAAGTACATAGTTCAGGCTTCAGTTACTAATCAGGGGGTTTAATGAAAATTGACATATCAACATTTGTCATCCAATTCCAGACTATTTAAAGCTTCACTTCAAGTCTGGAATTCAAGGAAGTAGTTCATAGTACATCATCCTTGCCTTGAGTTTAATATGTTGCCTCCTTATTTGACCTGGGAAATTGGCCTCCTTCATACTTTCCATGAATTTTTTGCATTTAAAAATTTGTCATGTCCCAATATTGATGCACAATTGCATCTATATATTTATAAGCAAAATCATCATTATTACATGAATTATCTTATTTTGGACTATTCAGTTTTCTCACTTAAATTTTTTTATATAAATATTATTTATTAAAAATAATATTAAAAACTCCTTAGGCTCTTTGTTATTATTTTTAGAACCCCAACTGTGAACAAGCACAATATATTAAATATTTGACATCAAATTCCCGAACTTAGTAGCCTATTATGATATTACAAGTACTCTTCTTTCATTCCTTCTACTGTGGCCTATGCCATTGAGCACATGTAGTACAACATAGTTTCATGTTTGTGTAAAATCCAATCCCCCTTCTCCCCCCCCCCCCAAAAGAAAAGAACTGATTATTTATTTTTTTTGAATTGCAATAACAAAAAAAACTCAAAACTTAATAACTCCTGGACCACAGGTCTAAATCTTATGAACCCCCATAACAGTGTACCTGTAAGCATCCAGGACTTAGGAATAGGAGGAAGAACGCACCCCCCATTTCCCTATATAGTTAAAATTTGATTTTTTAATGAAAAGTCAATAACTCATGTACTGTATGTTTAAACATTATGAAATCACCTCTGTGCACCCATACTTTTCAAGATCTTTCCAGCAATACCAAGAACACAACAAGAGCTCCACTGGTTTGGCAGATCTTAACATGACAAAACAAAGAAACAAACAACCAGACATAAAATAGTAGGAATTCCAATTTGACATTATATGATTGTAATATTGTGTGAAAGGTCAAAAGCTTATGCAAAAGGCAATTTTTAAGATTTCTCTCACATTTAAATTTGGATAAACAAAAAATACTTGTATCTGCAACAAGGAAGTTAATAGTACCTGTCAGGAAACCACTGGTATAAACTAGCTTGGAATCCATACCTAGTGCTGCAATCCCTCTGCAGCATTGTGCCAGTAGGTAAATAAATCATGGTCAAAAACTTGCTAACTAGTCATATGAGATGCATTTACATAGTTTGTCTTTCACATTGGAAGCCAAAATCTAATTCTATGTGTCACAGGAAATAGATAATAGGATACCAAAGTGAAACCAGATGTTAACTCAGTTGAGGTTCATCCACAACTGAGTCATAGTGGGCATCGAGTGGTTGGTGTGCTGGTGGGTGCTGGTTCAGTTTGGCCAACAGTGGTTACCTGTACTTTGGAGGAGCATGAACTGGATGTAGGTTTAACCATGCAATATGATGGGTTTGTCATTTGTAGTCTATATAGTCCTGTCATTCCATATCTCAAGTGATTTTCCCATGGTACTTTTGTGCTATGTTGTACATTTGAGACTTCTAGAGCTATCCCTTAAGGTGGTTCTTCTAGAATTTAATGAAGTAAAACAGTACGTTGAACTGTATGTATCCAAAAGGCATATTTTTGCATGGACTGTTTTCTACTTACATGTGCAAAGCTTGTGGCAGCCCATTGGATATAAATGTCATTCTCCATGCCAATATCAAACATCAAACATGACTGACAAAATTTTGGAATTTTGGATGATCAGAACTCAGAACCAAGGCTTTAAAGTGAAGCCTTGTTTTTCCTTGAAAGGGATGTTAGAGTTCTAATTCATAGCAAAAATTTAGTCCTCCTTCAAACAGGAAGGGCAATAATTCAGTGAATCCTTCAATCTGAAAGACACCTCATAAAGGATTCCATTGAATTCTACATAGTAGACATATAGTGTAGTGACACATTAAAACCCACACAATATCAATTATTTTTTATGGCTACAGGAGAATTTAATTGTCCAGACCCTTTGCAGGAAGACCTTTTGCAAGAAAGTAATAAAATTATATCATGGCCATGTTGAAAAGTTTCTGGTGGAGCAATTCCCATGGACTATATTTCTAGGTTTTCATTCATCATTATTAGTGCAAGAAAAGCAAGTTGTTGTATCAGAAATTAATTGGTGAAAGGTTGTGCGACAATTAAAAAAATGTCTTCCATTGCAGCTGGAGAGTTATGCAAGAAAACTTAATTAATTCCATTTTTCAAAAAAGTGTGGGGTTTAAATGTGTCACCATACTATATGTTCTACTCCATTTAAAAGCCTTCATCTTACCTCATTTATACCCAACATAATTTTGGACATGAGATTAACTTTGGATTCTAGTAACAATAGGAACTTGTTACTTCAATGATTCCTTACAAGATTGAAGATCCCATGAACTTGCCCGCTAAATCCATGACTGGTGCTTTAGATATGGAATTTGAGCTGATTTTAGCTGAGGCCGTAAATGAAACCTGTAAGATCCATATTCCATTGTAAAGACAACACCTACATCTTACATAGAATAAGTAGAGCAAATGGAACATCAGAAGCCTCGCAAAATGGCCCATCAGTCACCTTTGTGAGCAACTCCTCCTTTCCCAAAGAAAATATGGTCACCTTGCAGGCAACTTCAAGCTGGCCCCAGTCTTTTCGTCATGGCCAGAGTCTTGTGTGATGGTTTTTTCCATATTCATAAAAGCTATATACATTAGGGTTCACCCTTGTGACTAGGACTTAAGAACAAGTAGATGCATGCACTGAGTGCACAACACTCAGGGGACTCCACTAACTAGAAAGAATTATAGCACTCTAGATGTACAACGGCATTGCAAGTCAAGACAATTTTCATTTGGGGGGAGATGAGACTGGATCTTGCACAACAGATTGTCATGTAAAAGCACAATTCCAAATCACACCAACGATAGCATCATTGCTCTGCATCCATGAGCATCTAAAGTGAATACAGGACACCGTTTTGCTCATTTCAGCCTCTCATCAAGCACCTTCTTCACTATGACTGCAACTAGAACCATGGAGCTGATGAGTTGGGTTAAGTTCCAAATAAAGATACTGAATACCATTGTACCCTACCACATCCCTCACTTTGATGCTGAATATTTAATATGTTTTCTCCTAAGATTCCAGCATAACTATTGAGAAATTATTAAGTTGTATTTTTTTTTGTTAAGTACACATTAACAATTTCTCCAAAGTCCAGAATTTGGTTTTTCTCATAATTATTTAGTGCCAAACCTGCTAGGTTACTACAGTACTAAAAGACAACCTTTTTGCGGTGTGTGAAATTCGGCACTATTGGGAAATTTTAGGGATTTCCTGCAAACTTGATTCAATGATTTATTTGGAATTTTTTTTCTAAAAATTTCTTTTAAACACACTTAAGAAAACACCAATTTCTATACATAGTTCAAAAAAGTAGCTAGAAAAAAGGACATGGAATTTTTTTCCTCAAGGTTTATTTTTTAAATCGCCAAATTTGGCTAAGTCAGCTTATGGTTCATCACATTACAGCTACATCACACCAAAAAAATACTGCTATGAGAGCTATAGTTTTTCAAATTCTTTACTCCAAATAAAATGACTTTTCTCTTTTCCTCATTGAAACACAATTGTCTCATCTATATATATCCTCTACTAACTTTCATATACCTATTTACTTTTATGTTTTGAGCTTGCACACTCATTACCATCCATAAATTGGGCTAGGTAGAGAAATGGCCCTTATGGTAGTCCCTTCTATATGGTCACCACACCTTTTATCCTTTTTGGAACATGGGGAGGGATACACAAGAGACAATGGCTTATGGACAAGAATCATGAAACAAACTTGCCAAAAGACAGGTGCCTCTTCTTCATCCCCATCTCCTTTGAGTTCTTCTTGTTCACAGGCATGTCAGGACTAGCATTATTCTTCCAGAACCATGACTTGTTTGGAATGAAGGACACCTTGATTTTCATTTTAGAATATGACAAAAATTCAATCTTGTCACAAAATTGTCTCACAGAGGTACTGACATACCCACAATTGTGGCCCCTATCCCAGCAAATCATTCTTTATCCCTTGCCAAACATTTCATAGCGGTGGTTCAATATGTTCGTACTCAAATGATTGCAATGTGGTCTGATGCTGGAGTTGCCAATGAAGTTGCAAGTTAAGCCCATCCATAGCTATCATGGGTAAAATTCGTTATAGTGTAAAAACTACACAAACTATGCATGCATGAAACCCATCAAATTTGGCTCTATATATATATTGACGACAATTGTATTGTGCATCTTTGCTGAGTACCTGGAGAGATTTCATTAGGTTTCCCCTAGCCTATTTCCTACATAAGAGTTTAGCCTACATCCCAGAATAGGTTGTTGAAAAACTTTGATGATTTTTCAAGCCATGCGTCTAGGTAACAATTATGTATTCACTTGGGTCTACAAACACTTCAGTGCTAAAACTAACTTGAACCTGATGGTGCGAAATAGGTGATTTTCAAGCACATCTATTTAAAATATACCTAGGAACATAGACCTATCTTAGAAGGCTAGAACTTAAAGCTCAAGAATCATGTAATAGGAGATGAATAATATGATCTGAATTTTTTTTTGGGTGAGATTTACGAAGTAACCTCATTGAGGAGGATCACAAAAAATAATTATATATATATAAAATTCATAGTACATTTTCAACTTTGGCGCTTGAGTGCAGAATAATTATTTTATTTTTCAAAATCCACTTCAGTAATAAAAATAATAATTTATGGAAATTTGGCAATAAATATAGGAATCTTCTTTGGCAGGTGTTTTAGGATCTAAAACCTCTAAAATATAGAGACTTTTACAACAAAATTTATTTCTTTTTTTAGCAAAAATGGGGAGACATAATGTTCCACCAAATTATAGGATTAAAAAAGGTTGTCAATTGTTGGATACTTGCTCTGTAATGGCAGACTAGCATTAAGCAAGAGCTTCTAGGTTTCCATCAATTTTTGCATTTTTCTTTCCTTGTAATTTCTTTAAATTTTGACATTTAAAAAAAAATTCTAAAAAATTCAGCATTTCAAAAAAAATTGAATTAAGGCAAACCTAAAAGTCACCATGATAATAAAATTGAGAGGCATTTGAATGGACTGTAAACTTTTTTTAGATTCTTTGCTATTGCTAGTGATCTAGTGCTCTAGGTAGTACCTAGGTCTAAATCTAACAAATTTCTCTTTTTGTGTGAAAAATGGCAGAAAAAACCTCGAATGACAACAGTCCTTCATGGATTTTTTTTCGATTTTGAAAAACTTGCCAAGACAAGTGGTTATGATACTTCATTTCTTTTCAGTAATTAGTTTTATTTCTTTCTTGTGCAATCTTAGCTGCAATTTTTTTTGTTTTGTTAGCTAATATAAGTTATTACTTATATCTTTAATAATGTAATCTGAAGTGTAATCTTAGTCAAATATTGAGCCTGAAGGTGACCCCTTCTCAAATACGCCTTGGATGAACCAGCAGCTACACTGAGACCATGATAAAATCCCAAATTATTTTGAGATTGCATCCCACCATGGTAATTATCTCATCCAAAGACTAAATTAGGAACTCTGAGTCTAAATTTCAACATTTCCTGGGTTCAATATGGCCACTGGAAAGCCTCACTCAAGAAGGTAATGGTACCAGTGTTGGTGCTGGTTCACCCTGGCCCTCAAATACTACCACTATCATTCTTTGCACCAAGGTCTACCAACACGTACACTGGTACCTCCCCCACCTTGTTAGGTGAGGAGGCAGTTTGAGCTTACATTTAACCCGAGAAAAGTTAAATTTGGATCCCAGAGAACCTGACTTAGTTAGAGGATGTTTACAAAGTTTAGAAACAACCCAAAATAATTTTGAGGTTTTTGGGTTTTTACTATGGAACAAGTGTAGGTGCTGATTCATTCACCCAAGGAGGCCACTAAAAGTAGCTCAACAGAGGTCAAGGAAACAAACAAGCACTGGCTGTGTGTGTTTGGTTGAATGCTGTCGAGAGCCACTTTTAGTAGTAGAGCCTGCAGCATAGATTCTCAATGCTATATTCGCCATCCCATGATTTCAATGGCGCCAATTAGCCTAGCCCTTTTTGAACTGCATAATAGGTAACATGTTGTGCAGCATCCAGATTTTGCTTCCAACTGACAAATTCCATTTTCAGCTCTACGACATACTTGCACTCGTCATGTTACTGCCTACATCATGTCTTTGGCTGTTTGGCCTCTTCTCCATTTTAGGAGCCTCCCCCCCCAAATCATGCACTATTTTTTTTTCCCTTTTTTTCCTTTTTTTTTTTTTTTTTTTTTTTCCTTTTTTTTCTTTTTTTTTTTTCTTTTGAGTTTTACAATTTAGCAATCAGTGAGGTATTTTTTTCAATTTCTCCAAGTAAGGTGGATGGCTACCATGTGCTTCTTGAACTGTGATATTCCAAGGTGTTAAATCTGTATTTGGGCTGACAATTTTGATTGGTTAAAAAAAAATTATTTAACTCTAGAAATGGCTTAGTGAAGTAGTCTTTGTTCATAACCTTGTGGTGAGAAGTGAGAACCCAAGGAATGTCTTAGGTTCAAAAGGCTACTTTTTTTTTTCACATTTAAGTACAAGGGGCTACTAGACATGAGGTGAGGCAAAACAACATGACAAAAGCTTGAACACAATAATTTTTGTGTTGTTACCAAATAGTATGAAGAATAAATCTTAAAACATGTCATTCTCCATGCAAAAACCAATTGTGAATTAGACTATCTCTTTAAAACACAAAAGAAGTTCATTTGGATCGTACTTGTTGATCATCATTGCTTGTTATACAAGCCAAGTGTGCAATAGACAATGGTAATCAACAAATACAATTCATTTGCATAGTTTGTGAATCATTCATAAGTTAATCAATGCACATAGGACGTATAAAAATTATTAAATGAATAGGACAGGACTGAGAATTTAAAATATGGATTAGAAAATTAATTTTTTTGTTGTTGCATATGAAATTTTTTTTGTGTATTTCTATTGTTCAATAATCTTGTAGAGATTATACCAAGCCAATAATAACAATACCAACACTTGGTTATCAAATGTAAGCTTACAAAACAAATACATAAAAACAACTTGAATTAAAAGATGTATTATGTAATTGAAAGCTTGCATGTAACGATTGATGCCATAAAATTGTTTATTTTGTTCATGGCTCTATTTTTTCTACAACTTTCAAGACATAAAATGATTCATTGAGGAAAGAAAGCTTAGCAAATTGTTACTTTTTGTGTGTTGAGTAACACCAAAAAGTATTTGGAAACTAATGACTCAATGTACAACAAATTTTTTGTTGTAATGAATATTTATGATCACAAAATGTTCTAGTCACATGAAACAAGTGCCATTAAACAACTAGTCACAAAAAACATCATGTGACATGGAAGTCCAAAACCCTTGATATGTCATGCTTGTATGCATGGCCTCATACATGACGGCCGATTACGGGCATGGCATTCATGCCTTTTAGGGTTAATGTACATTCTTAGATTAGTGTACGCTATTAAGTGTTTTAGGGTTTCAACTTGTTGGCGACTATATAAAAAACCAAGTTTTTCTCTTCTCTTGTTAGTTTTTCTAGAATTCCTTTGTAAAGGAAAGTTTCCTCCATAGTCAGACTGGATTTCTAAATGTTCACAACGGCTATTGCATGACCACCGTTTACATACACTACATTTTCTTTCCTTCTTTACAATCTAATACATGAAAATTTCATCTTAACCTCCTCTTGTGTATTGTATATATATGTGCGTGAATATTTTTTTGGTTGATTAGTTTTTACCTTTGACTAGTTTTAGTATTTTTGTTCAATAGAATTTACTATGGATTTACACCCTTATGACACTATATGTCACAACATTACACATCACGACAATTAATATAATTCATTTTTTCATTCATTACTAGAGATGAACATAATTATGATGTAAATCTATATGATTTACATAAAACTCAATTTTGCAACTACATTTGTGACCACATTTGCAACTACCTTATGGATAATCACATGATGCCAAGTGTTTTAGCTAACCTAGCCTAACCTAGTTACCTACTTACTTAGGTTTAAATGAAAATATGGGCAAGTAAGTAATAGGTGCCTACCTTAATCAACCTAGGTAAAATAATAGGTAGGTATATAATAAGTGCCTATCCTACCCATGCTAGCCTAGCTTACTAGGCTTACCTATCTTAATTTAGCCTACCTAGTTTAATGTATTTGGTTTAACTTAGCATAATTTACTTAGCCTAACCTAAGTTAACCCTTACAATGCAAGTATAAAGATTTAAATGTTTCACTATCAAAATGATAAAGCAAGTCTTTAACTATTGCACTAAATAATTATATTGTGATAAATTTTATCAACTTATTTATTTATATAGATTAGTTATGTGGATATCTAGTAAGGTAGATAATATGTAAGTAATTTTTAGGTAGGTAGTTGGGTAATGGCCTACCTACCCTAAGTAGATGGCCTACCCAACCTAGATAAATAACATACCTACTGACCTACCAACCATTTCTCTTTATCTACCTACGTAATGGCCTACATGGTTTAAGTAAATGGCCTCCTTAACCTAGGTAGATGGTTTGCTTACCTACCCACCTACTTAGGTAAAAATTGGTAGGTAGGTAATAGGTGCCTACCCTTGCCTACCCTATCATGCCCACCTAACCTAGCCTTTTAGCCTAACATTGCCTCATAACCTACCAAGCCTAGCCTATTTACTATGTATTAATAACATTTTTTAATCTACCTACAAGCCAACAAATGAACTTGTACACATTCAATTGCAATAGTAAAAATGTCACATGTCATCTACATGACCAAACCACCTTGCCATATGTAGTTACAAATACCTCTAGTTGTTAACCATCAATGGATGCCACCAATAATGAATGACATATGCTCACTTTTTATTAAATTTTTCATCTAAACTTGTGATAGTCACAAATTATAGTTGTATATATGATTAAAATTTGAATTTTTCATAACATAAATGCATATGTAAGTATGAACACTTGTAACTATGGTGACACATAAGATTATTACAAGTATCATTGCAAAATGAATTGATTTGAACAATAGTCACACTTTAATCACATACATAGTTAGAATGGACAAGATTTTTTTTTACTATAAGGTAGAAAAAATCAAAACTAAATGAATTATATACAAGTTGATAAAAACCTTATTTGTGTATGTAGATGAGACAAACAAAAGAGGTTAACCTACCTAATTAATGTGTCCTTGTGTGTTCCCTTTTGCTTACAACACAATATAAAAGGGATAAGGGATAAGGATAAAGTTCATTATGGAGGTATCTACAAAATATTCCCATCATATAAATGGATGGAAGTATGGTTCATTAATTAAACATATCAAAACATAGGTCATTGATGTGGCGTTGTATAAAAAAAAAAACTATCCATTAATTTTTTTAAAACATATGGTAGTGTTAAAGTTTAGAAATGAATAATTCCATATAATAAAAACCATTTGACATTGTGCTTGTCATTACAATGTGGTTATAAACCTCATACTTAGTTTGGAAGCACTTAACTAAATGAAAATAGAATGTGTAGTTGGGGCAAGGGGTTTAGGTGGTACTATTGTAGGTGAGGTTATTAAATGTTCAAAATGAGAAGTGGAAAGAAACTAACCTAACCAAATGCTTGATATCGACATCTAAACAATGTGCACATGACAACATCTTCAATTTGCACATCCATACCAACAACAATTTTTAAAAAAAATTAGATTCATGTATCAAAACAAGCACAACATTCAGATGTCATCATCTTTGCTCACATTCCATTACATTTTAGGGCCCATGTCATACCTTTAAAATAGTTAATGAAATTCCAATTTGGTGCACTTCCATTGCCTCTTGAAAGATGCCTATACACAACTTGGAACAAACAAACTTGTTGCAGAAGAAGTACATGAGCACATAATTCAAATTCTCCAAATCATCCTTCCTACTTCACCCAAAAAAATAATGAAACAGCCTTTATAGATATGGTGAAGTGAAAATTGTATACCTACTTGTAGATCCTACCACCTAGTGCTCACCTTTGCACTAACTATCTACATGCATCTAAACACCTAGTAACCACATCTTATCCTTCCTACCTACCTATGTAAAGGCCCTCTATATTGTGAAGGTTAAATTACCAATGTCAACTTTGTACTGCATCCACCAGTCAGTCATAACAAGCTTCCAAAGGACAGCGCACTGGTTGGATGTTCCTTCACTCTGACATTCACTGGGTGATGAGGATGTAAAGAGCTACTCAGATCTTTGTAGTGTATGTAGAGAGTGCACTGTAGAGTGTAATAACCCTCAGGGCATTTTGGGAAACAAAATGCTCACACCTCTGCTGAGTTTCATGTAAAGCCTATGGCCTAAGGCTCTACTGGGCTTCACCTAAAGAACATGCAAATGTTTTGCTTTGTATTTGGAGGTCCCTTGTCAGGCGGAATATTTGCCAGGCATCTTACACAGTGGAAAAATTCTTACAATGTGTAAGGTTGGTACTCTGATTTTTTCATTGACGAAGAAAGAAAAAGATGGATGAATATATGTTTAGATCCCCGTTTTGGTCCGAGTGCTCAGGCTACTACTGCCCATGAGTGGGACCTCAAAACATTGAAGAGAGTTAGGGCAGGGGTTTTTTTTTTTCCATTTTTGTGATGTAGTTGAAGGCCAGTCATCCATAAGACAATTTAGCCAGATTTGGTGATAAGAAAATTTGAAAGTAAAAAAAATCTAATCCTTCTATATTTTGAGCTACCTGTTGCAACTCAGGATAGAATCTAGTGACGTTTGAGGGGGGATTTTGACAACTAAAAAACCCAAAAAAACAAAATTTTCGCCGATTTGAAATAAAAATAAAAATCGCCAGTTCCCCAAAAAAATCGCCAAAAAAAAAACACCCCTGCTCTAGGGCTTCCACTATCCTATACAGAAACAACCTCTCCTCTTAGCTAGCTAGACGAGAGAAATAGACTAGTCTAAACGAGAAATAGAGTGGTGGAAATTTTAGTTGACAGTTGCGCCGTGGTTGCGTTTTGTGTACATATTTGCAGACCAACCGGAATTCGCGCGATGGTCACTCCGCGCCGTTGGATCCACCAGCTCTCTGGCGCGATGGTGATAGCGGCAGAAGAACGAATTACTTACTTACACGGCAGGCAGGCAGGCAGGGTGGCTCTCCCAACGGCCACACCACCACCACCGCGGCCAAAACAGAGTGTCTCGGCAACCGTAGTTACGTACTCTAGGTGCCTCTCTCTCTCTCTCTCTCTCTCTCTCTCTGCGTGAAGAAGCCTCTTGGGTTTTGTCAGCTGGGGTGGCACCAAGAGTACCTACATCGCCCGATGTAAGTACTTACATCAAGCATGCGGCGTTTCCTCATGATCTGCATTCCGGCGCTTTAGTATAAAGCATCTTGCCACTCTATTGCTCATCCTGGGTTCAAGTGATCCGGAAGAAGAAGAAGAAGTAGTAGTAGTAGTAGTAGTAGTAGCTGCTGTACGGGTTCACAAGACTTTTGTGCAACTGTGTGTTGGTGATCTGATGTATCTAGTGAAGCTGGCAGTAGCTGGGTGATCGTCGTCTGCTGCTGCTGATTTTGCTGCGAATATAATGAATCAATCTTGGATAGCAATATTATTATCCAACAATTTTGGCATTCGCTGCAGCAGCAGCTGACTTCAAGCTCACGTAATAATAAAGCAGACTTACTACTACAGCTCATTCATTCCTTCATTCATTCAGTGTGTATATCGCAGGTTGGGCGGCTTGCGTAAAGCCGGGTGGGTAATCCGCGAGGGAGATTGAATGCCCCAAAAAAAGAAGCAATCAGTTTGTAGCAGGGACAGAGAGAAAAGATCAATTAGCTGCTGGGGCCTCAGAGTCTGCATGAGTTTACTCTTCGACATTTGTCGTTGACTTGAAGAGGCGCTCATGTTGGGTGTTGTTCATTGTTGCAGAAGAGGTAGCTAGCAGCTTCGTTGCTACTGAGCTCATATTAGTGTTGTCATAGCTTCTAGACTGGAGAAAAGGTACAGTGGCCGGCCTCCTGCATCAGCACTACTAGATCACTCATATCCCTTCGACTACGCTTTAGAAGAGCGCTGTAACAACGACTAGTACAGAAAATTATGCGCAGCTGCACGTCAAGGTTATAGAGCTTGTCGTCCTCCTGGAAGTTTTCTTAATTGATCTTCCTAGAGTTAGTCCTCATGAATGGAAATTTTATACCTGAAGATGCTGACCGTCATGGGGACATTTCTTGGAAGTCAAAAAATAGAGAAACTGCAGCAGGCAGCTAGCTAGCTACGTCGACAATGTGATTGAGGGTGAGTTAGCGACTAGCTAGCTGGTGCGAGAGAAGAAAGAATGCAGTTGTGGATGGAGATCACAATGGATGATGAGGACCCAAGCGGAAACAACGTCCCGTCCGTGTCTCCTTCAGCTGGCTGGCAAAGCTTAAAACTGCAGGCTGCTGATATGCATTTTTTTGCGCCGGAGACAGCTTCCATAGATGGATATGGGACTCCCAACAGCGCCGTTATGCCACCGCTTGATTCGTCATACACGTCGGGAGCAAGTCCTCAGCGCCTCGGATCAGGGCTACTACTGACGAGGGGGAACTGTAGTTGGAGTACCTGCATGGATCATACAATGAACTTCAGGTCGATGATGGGTTCGCTCGTGGGTGCTTCAGCTTCGTCAGGTGTTCTTGCGGCGTTGCAGCAAGCTGGGGCTGCAGCTGCTGACCTTGCCACCTCCCATTGCTTGGCACAGTTCTCATCAGATCCAGGGTTTGCTGAGAGGGCTGCAAAATTCTCATCCTTCAGTAGCAGCAATGGCAACACCTATAACTCACAGACTCCATACGCTCTAGGCCCTGATGGCGTTAAACCAGCTCGCGGCAGCAGATCGATTATAGCAGCAGATGCAGGATGCGACAATGTCGTCGACGGAAAGCTCTCCAGGTCTTCCAGTTGCTCCAGACTTGCAAAACTCGCACCATCTAGCATTATCACCAGTGCCAGGAGAACCTCACATGGCGCAGGCAGCAGCTCGGTGGTGCAATCCAAGAGTCCTGATGTAGCAGGACGAGGAGAAATGGTTGAGTCTAAGTCTCCTGTCATGCAGCGCAACGACATGAAGATGAAGAAGAGCCTACAAACTATTGGAATTAGTGGTCGAGAGGACATGAGTCCTCATGCCGCCGCAGCAATGGAAACCTTTGAATCTGGAGCAACTGAAATTGGTAGGCGTCGCGGAGCCAATGACACTACTGATGATGAAGCAGCTGATCATGGATTCCGACACTCATCCACCGCAGCGAGCTCCCAGCAAGCTTGTGGCGACCGGGACGCCTGCATCACGGGAAAGCGGAAGCTTTTAGTGATCCAGCAGGCTGACGAGTTGTTGTATAGCAAGGAGACAGCCGGCGGGAGAAACGCCGCCGCACAGGTAGATTCTTCTTGTGCAAACAAGAATATGATCTGCAATTCATAACAACTCCCGTAAGTACTAAACGCATTGAACTGAGCATGTGCTGCTGGCTGCACCCGTCAACTGTTGTTGCAGGCTGCTGCTACAGCAGGCGGCGGCGGCGGCGATGACACGAATGTGAAGCGTCAGAGAAGCAGCGGGGAAAGCAGCGCTGCAAGGGAGGTGGATGCGAAGCTGCTACGGACTGTAGATCGAACCTTGAGCGAGTCGTATTCAGGAGAGTCTAGTCCGCTGCCGATGCAGAAGCAAGAGAGCCCCTGTAAACCCCCCGAACCACCAGCACCGCCTAAGCAAGACTACATTCATGTGCGCGCAAGAAGGGGTCAAGCCACCGACAGTCACAGCCTCGCCGAGAGAGTAAAAACTTTGTAACCAAAATCCTTCTTCTTTCTTTGTTAAAGAGTTTGCTACTTTAGGCTGTGGAGCTTGATTGTCGTCGTCGAGTCGAGTCACGCATTCTTCGGAAGCATTTAAAATGTTGTTGTTTCGCGGAAATTGTTGTAACAGGTTCGTAGAGAAAAAATAAGCGAGCGTATGAAGTATCTTCAAGATCTTGTGCCAGGCTGCAGCAAGGTTTTCTTTTTTTTCTCCAGGACCAGCTTTTCTGCTCCGCCACCAGCTCGCTCTCTTGTTGCTTCTTGGTTTCCGCGCGTGCCTCTTGTTCCATAATCCAGACTTCTTTTTTTCTCTCATCATCATGTCTTTCTTCTTCATAAGCGGATCATGTCTACTTCTTCCACTGGCTGTTCTCGGAAACTTTCTTTTCTTCAAGAAAGTGGAGACCTAAGATTGTAGACTCCTTGATTCCTCACTCGATCACTCTTTCTAAGCTTTCGTGACTCTGACACTCACTCTTTGTCCTTCAGGTTACAGGAAAGGCGGTGATGCTTGATGAAATCATCAATTATGTCCAATCTCTTCAACGACAAATCGAGGTATCCAGACCTCCTCTTCTCCCTTGCTGCTTGTTTCCTTTATGTCCCTTCTCAAGGAATTGCAATACCAAGAATACCAACAGTTCTAGCAGTTATGTCAGAAAAATATATATAGACTTCCTGGATGCTCCATCTCACTCAACAGATATGGTGTCGAGAAATAACAGATTTATGGTTTTGCAGTTTCTATCCATGAAGCTTGCAGCTGTGAACCCAGGAATTGATTGCACCGTCGATGATTTTCTCTGCAAACAGGTAGGAAAGGTTTACTGGATTGTCACTGGCACACAATCCAACTTCTTAGGGTTTTTCGGTAGACTTCAGAGCTTTACTGAACATGTTCAGAATGACAACTCTCAAGTGTTGTGAAAGAAAAAGAAGGAAGAATGTCACAAACTTCACCCAAATCACATCCAGGACATGCCTTTGCACTTCCAAAAGTATGTAGAGCTGTAAGTATTCACAGTTTCTTTTTATTCTTTTTAAATTATTTTTGCAAGCTGCAGATGCAGGGTTCAACAGCATCAATGATGATGGGCCCTAACACCACCACTATGTCATATGGGCATCATCATCCACAATCTCAGCAGCAACAAGTGCACAATCTGCAGACAGTTGGACATTCAGGCCTAGACTTCACACCACTAGAATCCTCAGCTGAAGCCAGCCTTGGAAGAACCATGAGTGCTCCTGTCATTGCACCACTGTCTTCTTTGGATGCTTTTGGAGACAATCTCTCACAGGTAAAATGCAAGCAAAGGCCCCACATGATCTGGATGCACAATTTTACTTATAATGGTGGTGGTGCAGAGTACTGAACCCTTGATTCAATTTACTAACATTTTGTAGAGAGTTGAATGGTACAGTTATCAAGTGGATGGGAAGGAGAGCTGCAGAGTGTGGTGAACATGGGCTTTTTGCAAGGCAGACTGAGCATGCTTCCACAAGAATCAAATTGTATTGTTCTTCTCTCATAATACCCTCCTCCTTGGACCTTTTGACATCATCCCTCAACCATTCAGTTTTCAGTTTTAGAGAATGCACAGTACCATGTATTGAAGCACTATTGTGTGCTTCAATATCAAGGTCTGACCTTGAAGAGAGCTCTCTTTACTGGTGATGAAACAGGTCAAATGCAAGCAGGCGAGATGAAGGTAGAGCTATGAAGTCTACAGAAAACTAAGAAACTGGGTGGTAGTTTCTTCCAACTCGAACCTCTTCAACTTTGATTGTCATCTCCTTCATCTTTACAATCTGAACACATTATTCTCCTGGAGACAGTCCTGCACACAGGACAGAGCATTGGCAGGTTGCCAACTCGTAATTCATTCTTCAACACACAAATATACAAGGGCATTGTTGACAATGTGGAAACATGCCAAAACACTTGAAGAGTTGAGGCAGGTCTTCGATATCAGCCAACTTTGGAAGGCCTTCCACACAGCTGCTGCTCTCAATGTACCATCATTCAAAATGGTGTGGAGATGGCACAGAACCAAATAACCAAAATTGGACAAAATCCTGACAAAGCAAGGACCCTCACAGGTGTACCTGCCTAATGTAGGTTTTATGCTTTAGGAATTCATTAGCTTTCAAAGTGCAGGCTTAGATTCACCGCTAGGAGTTATTGAATGTATTACAACTCTGCAGATGATTGGCTGCATTCACCTCACATAACCCCTGCCTAATGAGTTGGATCATTCATCATCTAGAAAAATCTGAACCCGGCTCTCAGGCTTTGATATTACAATGGAAGGCCTTGACAATATTGCACCTTAGTAGGTGCAACAAGAGTTGTTGGACTACTCATCATTTAGGTACAGGAAAAGAAAAAGCTGAACACAACTCTCAGCCAGTATTATTACAAGGGAAGGCCTTCACAATGCTGCACATTAGTAGTAGTTGCAGCCTGCATTGTTGGATTACTCATCATCTAGGTGCAGGAATAGAAAAAGCTAAACCCAACACTCAGGTTCCAAGGAAAGAGGACCTTCAGAATGTTGCATCTTAACAAGTGCAGCCAGCCTTTGAAAACTTATTCTTCATTTGCTACCCACTTCACAATTATTCTTTTGGGCACACAGAAGCATATGGTATAGAATAGGCTCCCAATTGCTGCTCCGGGCAGACATACAACACATGAACATTCCATTTTTTATTGTATTTGTTTGTTAACTCCTGTTATGAAGTGAGGAACATTGCTCATTGCTAAAAACCTCTTGTTAAGATCTCAAGTCCCCCTCATAACCTGCCAACTGAGTTGAGAAGCTGAATCTAGTCTTTTGCTAGCTTTCATCAACTCTAATTAATACTACCACTTGTTGCTTCATCAACCACGTTCCATCATCTCTTATTACCAGCACCTTTTGCTTCATCAAGCACTTCATTCCATTCAAAATTCAGAAAAACACTGCTGCAGATTGAGCAATCAAATCCACATTAGCAGCTCTTTTTGTGCAGAGGCAGACATAACTATGTGATTTGCACAAAAAGCGATGTGCTTTCTTGACTTGCAGCAGCCAAGAAATAAACAGCATCCTCATTTGCCAATTGCAGAGATGTCAAGACTAAGAAAATGAAAAAAGATTTCGCAAAGACCCCTTGCTCCCCCCCTTGAAAATTGCAACAGAATTTGCAGGAATAGTGTCTCACAAACCTGCTCCAAACAATTGAGGCAAACTGTGCACGAAAGTTTACCATTCTCAGCAAGGATTAAACATCATCAGTAAGGAGAGTGCTCTACACTTGTATGTACTTGCTACATATGATTAGACCAAAGATGAATCTGATGAATGCAACCTGGTCTTTGTCACCTCACCTACAAAACCTTGACAGAAAAAAGTGGGAGTCAAACAAGAGATTTATGGGGAGTGCACAATGTTTCTGTGAAACACAGGAAGCACTCCAATTCACATTGACATATATGAGAACTCACTGCTCATGTGTGACATTCTCCATGCACACCACCTTAACAGTTATTGCAAAGCCTCTCTGAGAATAGCGCCAGCAAGAATTAGCTAGAAACAACATCCTATGACCATTCAGAGGTACCTGACATGATGCCATGGAGAAGGCATCGGCCTCAGTGATGAGCAGGAGTAGAAGCAGAAGACTTAGCAGGAGCTGTGTCCTTTTTCTCCTTGGACCCACCAGCAAACAACTTGTAGCCACCATAAATGAGCACTCCCCAGCCTGCAAGTGACACAAACACAAACTGCAACCCACCACTTGTGCTATTAGTGCTCAAACTTGTAGCCACCATAGAAGAGCAATCCTCAGTCTGCAAGTGACACAAACACAGACTGCAACCCCACTCCACCTATTAGTGCTCAAACATAGTGGTGGCTTGGCATGTAATTCAAAATCTTAGCAGATCCTATAACACCTACCACTCAATGTTTAGTACATTTCACCTACTGCAAACAAAAAACATCAAGAACCATTAAGATAGTGCATGATTTTGACCTACTTCATATCTACAGTGATCATCTCAGTAAGATCTGGGGGGAAGAATGTCCTCACTTGCTCATTTACCGTTTTCTCAAACCGGGCACCACAGGTAAAGTTTCTCCTTACAGTCACCAGACTTAGAGAAATGATTGCTTTAGAAAGTGAAAAGTGGACACATACAATCTAAGCATTTGAGAGGGACAGAAGAAGAAGCTTACATGCTCTTCCTTCCACCTGCCTGGGTTCATGGGGTCTTCCCAAAGTGGCACTCTTTTTGGTCCATGTTCATGAGCATCTGTGTTTGCACACCAAGTTTCAACCCAGTACACATACACACGTACAGCATCAGAAACTGAGGTGAAACTAGCCACTTCAAGAATCAGGTCTAGAATTCTAGACCTTTCCAAGTAAGAATGCAACATGAACCACTGTTGACTTGGTTGAATGCAACACCAACCAACGTGCATGCTGCAACCTGAAGAAATAGTGAATGAATACCAGAAATAATAACTCTCATGAGAAGTGAGAAATCTTGGTACTCATGATTAGGAAAGCCAGAACAAGGTTATGACATTTCCTTGTGAAGTCAAAGAAAGACTTCCAAATAAGGACTTGCACAACCAGAAAGAAGGAAAAATGCAGAAGGATAGAACCAAAACAAAGAAAAGTAAAGTTCTAGCAGTATGAACAAAAGACGAAACAGACAGTCTCTCACTTGTTCAGGGACAATCAACAGTAACATGCATGATAGCGACTTATCTATCACAACTTACCCACTGACTTCATCAGCTCACTACAGTGGGTATAGGTCACTGTAACCACTAGCCTGCATAGGGAGTTCCTGTCACAAGCCTGGAAGCAACAGTTTCAAGACTCACCCATGATGCTGACTAGCAACTAACATATATCTTTCATAAGAATAGAGAAATTTCCATTCTCACAAGAAGGGGGAAAAAAAAACCACAGCAAGGTTAACACTTCTTCAAGAAGCCACAGAAAGCTACAAACTAGGAAAGACAAAAACAAACAAAAAACATGGGAATGAAAAAAAGTGCCAGTCTCACACTTGTTCAGGGGCCATCAACAGTAGTAATTTGTGTATGATAGTGACTTATCTACCACAACTTTCCCACTGAATTCATCAGCTCCCTACAGTGGATACAGGCCAGTGAAATGCACCAACCTGCAAACCAAGTTTCTGCTGCAAATCCAGAAGAAATGGGAAGCCTCAGCCATACTACTGGCTAGCAACAGACCACAACACAAGGACAACAAAAAACAGAATTAAAGAAAGGGAAAAGCAGAACTTAAAAGGAAAGGATAGCAGGGAAAAAACAAAGAACAAGTGGGCTTACAAGAAGCTCCCCACTTACAAGACTCTAAACAAAATCATTCTGAAAACTCCAAAAGCTGAAATTCCAAAAAGGGAATTTTCTTTTTTAAGCAACCCTCTAGCTCTCTTTAGAAGAATTTTTAAAGGGTAGCCTTTTATCTTCAGAAGGACAACAAGACTGACCATCTGAAAGACAAAAAACTTCTTACAACTACAAAGCCTCAAGAACCTGTAAAATCGACTATTGATAACCCCCAGCTTCACAGTAATTGAAATATTGGAATGAACATGAGGCATTCTAATCATTTCAATACCTGCATAGTATGGTTGAGAGTGTTTGTCAAAAATGTCACAGAATAAACCTTGAGAACTTTATCTCACAGCAAGATCCAAGAAATTACAAGAGAATCATTTTGACTAGCAACTAACAACATAAAAAGGGAAAAACACAGAGAAAAACAGCAGGGGAGAAAAAAAACATATGCTAGATCTTATCATTCCATTTGACAAAAGGCAAACCTACAATACCTATCACCTTGAATCATTTTTCTCATTCATACAAGACACAATTGAGAATTTTCACAACACATTCTATATTATTACACATAGTTTCACCATCTTTGACCATTTCTAGGGCTTGGACTAAACATCTCACACTCTCTCTCCCCCTCCACAATCCACTGCCACTCCCACTGCCATTTGGGTTTTTATAAACCTAACCCGGATCATGATGAATCCAAAACCCTAAACTACGTGGACATCTGCATTCAATGTGACTGGCGAAGCGTGTATCCTTCAATGAAAGCTTTAACGTTACAACAAAACTTTTCTGACCGAGACTGTTCTGGAAGTTGCAGCTCTTCAATTGAGGTAAACAATCTACCAAGCTGCACGATAACGCAGCCACTTCCTAAAACCTGACGGTTTTTGCCTGGGAAACTATTGCCTATATTTCGATACTCCAGCAAGCAAGAACCGCGGCGAGCAGACTGGACCAGGTTTCAGAGGCCAGATCCAGCTAGCTACATCCTTCACCTTCTGGAAAGACCTAAAAGCGGCCTTTTAGCGACCAGTTCTAGATAGAGATCTCTCTGCGTCTCTCTGCTCTCTTATATCTTCAACTTCTAAACGAGCCGCACAGATCCAGCGCCACGACCCTGGAGCGACGGCGATTTTCAGAGGATGACATCGACATGTTGAATCAAGTTATTGCATGATCCAAGTCTGAGCGCTACATCGATTTCTGTTCTTAAGTAAACCCTTCCGACTCCGCGGTCATGTAATCAAGCACGTATTCTTCGACCCTAGCTAGCTCACGCCGTGACTAGCTTACAAAAGTACTTCAGACGGCGGGAGGGAGATACCTGATGCAAAAGTACGGGAAGAGCGTTGAACCGATGACGCTTTCATACGAAGTAGCCGAGCTGCAGATCTAGCAGTGGTTGCCATCGCCATGGCGAAGAAGACGAGAGCGAGAGATGGGCAATCGTGCTTGGATAGCTCCCCGCAAACACCCAACGACCGTTGTTTTCCGCTCTCGACAAAACACAGCTTTTTCTGCCAGAGAGACAAAGATGGGAACATCTCGGGAACTTCCAGTGGAGCAGAGTTCTCGCTTTCTTCACTGCAGACGAACATCAGGTCAGAACAGCTCAGGAACTTCCAGCGGAATAGAGTTCTCCCTTTCATCACGGTACGAGAACATCCGGTGGGAACATGTCGGGAACTACGAGGTGAACAGAGTTCTCGCTTTCATCACTGCAAAAGAACATCAAGTGAGAACGTCTCGGGAACTGAAAACCAAATAAAGAAATCTGACGATTTTTCTTTTTTTTCACTTCTGGCGATTGAAAACCTCAAAATTCACGTAATTTGGCAGCAAAGTAGATTTTTTTTCAAATCTCGCTTTGTACTGGCGACCTTTGCAATCTCTAAATGTGGACAGATTTCCTCAAAATATGGCAAATTTTGCTAAAAATTTTTGTAGCTTTACCACAAGGCTCTTTTTTTGTGGCCAGATGACAAGATTCACCCCCAAAAAAAAGTATTCCACACAACTCTATTCTGTTGAACATTGAAAATAATGGTCCCTTTATATCACTTCCATTGGTCCTTCAAAATTCTCACAAACCTACCTCCCATTTTTTTCTTCACACCTACACACAAGCCTGCTCAAGACCCTTTGTATTTTAGTACAGGAATACTATAACCCTATTCAGTATACAGAGAAACAGACAGGATTTCTAGGATGTTCTGATCAGAGCCAAAAAGTATCTACCCGGGATTAAGTCACAACTTGAATTCTGGCGTCAACAATCCACAAAAACAAATATATATATCTAAACTCTGTGAAGGCTGGTCACATCAAGTCAATATGGCCGAGTTGGTCTAAGGCGCCAGTTTCAGGTACTGGTCCGAAAGGGCGTGGGTTCGAATCCCACTGTTGACAGTGCGTGCTTCTGCTTTTGGAGTTTCATTTCTAAAGAAACTGAAATCTGTCTCTCTTCGGGGCGCTTTGGCGCCAGCCTGTGACTGTCGTATTGCAACGACACTATCTCTCTCTCTAATTCATCTGTTACACTGACATTCAATTTTTCGTAGAATTCCCAATGACAAATATTGGGTAGTCAAAACTCGATCACTTCTGCACCATAGGTTTGAAAATTACAAAACCATCATAGTACACCAGTGTTTTTTTCAGGACTTTTTTTTGTTTGCAGCCAAAATCGCAGAACAAATGGTGATCATCAGTAGGAAGGTTTAGCCAAATCAAGCTTTAATCACCTATACCTAATTTCAACTAAACTGGGTCTCAGTTTCAAGCTTCAAGTACTTTACTGATATAACTGTAATGAGCATGGAAGAAATGTTGTGACTCTGCTGCCAGACTTGGAAATGATCAAAAGATTGTGCAAGATGTGTAGATATTTTCGGGAAAGAATTCACAAATTGGCTCACAGCAGGACTGGATGAATTATTACAAACAGAACCTAGTCTTTATGTCCAACTGCCACTTCTGTGAAGCTGCAGCTTGAACAACTGGAAGCATTTACAAAATATCCGGGTGCTCGGACTTGGCTCAAAATGCAATTTAGATTGCAGTAATTCTACCTACAGATGTAGCAAGCAATTGAATTAGACAAGTTACTAAAAAGCATGGAAGCATCAATTTGTCAAATTGTGCAGTCTCAGACTTGCACAAAATGCAATTTAGATTGCCATGATTCTAGCTACCAATCTAGCAGACCATTGAGCTGGATAGAGTATTAAGAAACATAGAAGTATTGTCAAATTGTCCGCTCTTGAACTTGGCACAAAATGGAATCTAGATTGATTGAAAGTGATTGTACCTACTGATCTAGCAAACAATGAACTGGATAGAGTAGTAAAAACCACCAAAGATTGTCAAATTATCTGCTCTCAGACTTATTAATACATGATGCGATTTAGATTGAAATTATTCTACCTACAGATCTAGCATACCATTGGATAGAGTATTAAAAAGCATAGGAGCAAATGTTGTGAATTGGACAATATAAATATGTATAGATATGTATAACTGTTGGTAAACTTTTCTGAAGCGTCCAGTGTTGATCTAGAAGAAGAAAGACCCAGTTGCAGTGGTCAATAGAGCTGCTGCCAGGGGTGTAAGGGATTGGAGAGTGGGAGGACTTACAGAAAATGGTGGTACTTGACTTGTGCCTGGTGGAGCTGATCCACTAGATTTAGAAGAAGTGAGAGTAGACACAGGACCCGAAGCAGCAATAGCTTAGACTGATAGTTTCATGTTGCAGAATCTCTAGTACCTGAAAGGAACCATGCAGGTATGGACTATTTAGTCTCTTGAAAATCCCAATACTGCGAATACATGTGCGCACTCCAGAAAACAAGATCAAGGATTGAACTGCCCCTCGATTTGCAAGAAGAAATCCTCTCGCTCCTCTCCCCGCGGCAGAAGAAAAGCTGTGTGCGCGCAAGAAATCTCGTCTCTCGCAAGTCCGCAGAGACTTAAATCACTACTATTAACAAAAACACAGATTGCCAGTAACTTTAAGTTCTACCGTTTGTGATTTAGAGTCACCACTTCAAGTGACTGCAAGTTAATTTAGTCTGAATTTTGGCAACTCATGAAACTACATAATAAACAAGCATTTAACTCTAGTTTACTGTATGGCAGTGTGGAGGTAATATTCCACACCGCATTTTCATGTTTCATGAGCATACAATTGATTAGGTTGCATTCAAGATACTAGGATCAAAAACCTAAAATTATTCCAACTTCTTGTTGTAGACTTTCAAACTTTGTTCTTCCTAATAGCTTTGGGAGAAGATGTGCTCTTTGTGAGGTACTTGGAACATGCTTGATGCCAACTTCTTCGAATAATACTTTCTCTTGTACAAAGTGGTGGCATTCAATGTGTTTTATCTGAATGTGGAAAATTGGATTTCTAACCATTTTAACGCTATGAACATTGTTGCAATATACAATTATTGACTTCGGTTCTATGTGTGCAATTTCATTCAAGAATCTTCTTAACCAAACAACCTCATCAGTGCCTTCCATTAATGCACAATATTCAATCTCAACCAAAGACAAGGCTATCATAGATTGCGTCTCTTCACACCATTACACTAAAGATTTTCCCATTTTGAAAAGATAACTACTAGTCAACCTTTTGAATTCTATATTGTCTACCCAATCAACATTCACAAAAGCCTCCCACTCAATGTTATCCCCCTTCCTTGAAAGAATTCCATTGTTTATATTACCTTTCAAGTACTTGACAATATGTTCTACTGCATTATGATGGGGTACCAAGGGTTTGGTTAGAAATTGGTTTACTACAAAAACAAAGATCTAATCTAGTATTTGCTAAGTAGATCAATTTTCCCATCGTCATCATCAGGTAGGTAATAAGGTCTACCTTAGTTCATTCATGTTTGGTAGCTTTGGCCATTAGCACCTTCATTGAATTTGTAGTTTGCCATTCCAAAAATTTGAAGCACATTTTCAATGTACAATCTTTGAGATAAATGTATTCCTTCCTTTATGAAAGTAAAACTAAAAACCAAATAACATCTAAGCTATTCCAAATTTATCATCTTATATTTCTTTTCAAGTTGCATTTTGAACCATGCAATCTTCTATTAGTGATACAATTTGTAGGTGTTAAATCTTATTATCCATGAATGATTTAATTATGTATATCACTACTAGGTTCTTGTCCTACTCCATTAGAATGAATACCATGTAGACAAACTAACTAGGACAACATTCAATATATTCTAACTCTGGAGATTAATTCATTATAATCCACATACAACCATGACCATAACAAAATAAGAGAAAAACATATACTACATTCCATCAAAACCACGAAGCTTTACAATGTTTTTCCCTTTTTCTTCCTCTCATATCTCTTATGCTTGTTATATCTCTTTTTTGGATTAACTAAAACATATAGATAATGATCATCAAAACCCCCTTAAAGTCAATCAAAATGTCTTTTATACTTCCTACAAAGCATATAACTGCCTAATTGTTTAGCAAGTCAGCTTGTCACAAATTGACTGCATTATGCTATCATATTGACATGTTACCATATCAACTTGCATACTATGTCATATCAATTTGCCTACTCTATCGACTTGTTTATACAAACTTTTTTGTCATGTTGACTTATCTCCATATACTTCCCAATCATGTCGACTTGCCTACACATATATTGGTCTATCTCTTTTTCCTAACATTATTCCCCTCTTAATTGTTGTAAAGTCCCCACACAACAACTAAATCTTCTAAGTCTAACTATGATGTCCATTGGACTTAGTATAAAGTACTAACTAAATAAGAATAAAATAGTCATATATCACACATCAGATGACTCTACTCCATCCTTAGTAGTCATTATCCACTCCTCCTTCACATAATGGTTAATTTATTTTGGTTTTATTAAATGAAGAAAACAATGTTGGTAATGTGCAATTTTGCCAATGCAAGGTTGTTTTGTTAGTTTATCCACCAAATGTCACATGTGTAGGATAAAATTTTGAAGGTAAAGTGCATCATGTCCAAAATGAGCATCTTTAGCTTGGAATTTTTTGAACTCATAGCTAACTCACCAAATGATTGCCTCCATTGCTCAATCACCCAAATCAGTGAAATAAGCCAACTCTTGGCAGTAGTCCCTCTGACATAACCCTAGCCTTAGTTCACGACCAAGGCAAGGGCTTGCAAAGGTATGGGCCAAGAATGAAGCCCAAGAGTCACATTTCATGCTTTTGGGAGTGTAGGAGAATGTGAAGGAATGAATCCCCACACTCCCAAGTGGGCTCCCACTTTGGGAGTTAAAGTCCCAATAGACCCCCAAATTTTTAGAGGGCGATTGTAGGGGTCAAACTTCATTAGATTGAAGAGTTACTTATACCATTGGGAAGCTCTTGGAATTTAGATGTTTAAAATGGGCTCGCATGACCCATTTGCATACTTGAAACATAAGTTATGGCCAAAGAAGGGTTGAAAATCAAACTGCCAATTTGACTCTCCAACTCCCAACCACTAAAAATCGGGGATCGCCCTGATTTACTTGCGTGCAAGTACAGGTGGCGTGACACATACCATTGGAAATCTTTTGATGAGGAATACAACTTTATTTTAGACCTCACCTCAATCAGAGGTTTGCACAAGAAGTTATGGGCCTCCAAAGTTGTGAAAGTCACAATTTCAGGAATTTCGGGACTCCAAAGTTGGGAGTCCCAAGACAAAATGACATTTGGGTGCAAGCCCCATGGCCAAGCACAGAGAATACTATAAGGGGGAGGGTGATGGCTTCCCCCAAGTTCGGGCCGAGATGAGTCTTGTGAGTTCGTGTTTACTCGTGGCTCATCCATGCACCAAAAGTGTTCCAACTATGCACTAACCAACTTGTTGTTTGGTTTGTGCAAGTCTGTGTGAATAATTGACCCACTTGTCACTCATCCTAATCCCCATCCCAGAGCTCCAACATGCCCTTCTACCCCCAAAGTGCTATGAGCCAGGGAGCATATCCCAACTTCGTATCATTTCGTTATTTTCACCTTAGACTTGCAATTGAGTCTATCAAGGAGCTTGGGGTTGCATCACCATCAACTATTTCCATCACTCAAGTTTAACTTGAGCTCGATTTAACACATGGTCTAAAATAGTCCCCATACACATCATGGCAAAGGTTGGTCTACTAAAGATAGTGATCCAAGGCCAGAGGTAATATTCATGATAATCATACTTTAATTAACAATAATATTTCAAAGCATAAAGTCCCAAGCAACCTACCTCAAATTCTAGTCTTCCATATCCTCTTAGTTGATGATACTAAATGTAATAACATACTATGTTGTACATTAGAAAATTTTTCCACTCCAAATCTTCAACAACTCACATAACTAGAAATTGATTTTTAGTAGTATGTCCTCCTAGTACCGATAGTGCTACTCCTACCCTCAAACCAACTTGAAAACAATGCAACAAATAGTATGTCTCTAGATTTGGCAACAATAGCAAAACATACTCTAACTCAAACATCATATGCACCATGATATTTTTGGAATATGGCTTGACACCTGCCTTTTCTATGAAAATGGGATGTTCGACCCTAGGAACAACAACTCCATAATCATTTTCCTCATTTTAATCCCCACCCATTCTCCTCATGCAAGTGGTTTTGTCCTTGTTTTTTATTTTTTGCTCTTTTGCTTTGCCTTTGTCTATTGGATCTACTACTATTTCTTGCTTCCTTCTCAAATTTCTGATAGGTGTTATCTCATCTTCATCCTTTTCTAATAAGGATACTTGTTTTGCCCCTTCTTTAATTGTTTATTCACTAGTAGCCTCCTTTGTGTCTTCTTCCTTTTTGTTTTTCTCTTCCAACTATTGAATATGTTCATATGCAACATCAAAAGCACTAATGTACTTCCCTATTTGCTTGAAATGCCATTTCTTGGATTTGGTTTTACCCTCTTCTAGTAATTCACCCATCTCTTTTGGAAATTGCTCTACAAGCTCATCATACAAAGTTGCTTTGGTTTGGTTTTCAATGGCCACACTTTCCCAATCATTGGAGGTTTGCAAGGTAAGTATCTTCCACTTTACCTTGTGTAAATTTGCAATTATTTCCATAATTTCTTCTCCTTTGCCACCAAAAGTTTCCAATCCTTATTATGAATGTCTCAATCATTCTCCACAACTACCTATTGTGTGTTTAGTTCTTCTTCTCATTGGTGTAGCATTTTGCATGTTCTCTTTTCCTATCAATTGCATTTCGATTGCTTCCACAATGGGTATTAAGGGTTTTATTATTTTTTAACTAGATCTCTCAACACCCTTTCCCCTAATCTCACTTAAAATACTTGAGGCTTTAGCAACCTCACCAGGATTCCCCTCTTAGGTTGGAGATTCCTTTGCAATATCCTTACTTGTGGTTACAACCGACTTGCTTTTCTTCTTCTTTTATACTAGCAAGATTGCATTGACATCTGCAATCATCTTCTCCTTCCTACTTTGGGTCTTCTTCCTAGTCCCAGTCAACTTTTCTTTCTCTAGCTCCCACTGCTTCAAGAAATAATGACCAATAATGGTCAAAACTAGTCCAACCAATGTGTTACTTGTTTTCCCTACCCTATGCTAAATGGCAATAATTTCGTTTTGCAACTTCTAGGAAAACCAAGAAGCCCAATTAACCTTCTCCTTCTCTACTGCTAGCATTGTTGAAATCAAAACATTTGGAGCAAAATTGTTTCCTTGCTTGAATGACATAATCTCCATCAAGGTGAAAGCATAATCAAATAGACCACAAAAATAGTTTTCTTTAATTTGAAAGTAGTAATTTTCACATCTAAACATGAAAAATAGCTCAAGAACTCTTGCTATCATAATGCAAAACTATGAAGCCTCAATCGACATCATAAGAAGGTAAATTTCACAAGAATGAAAAGCAATTACATAACAAAAGTGTGTAAATAATGCATTTGAAATAAAAAATTTAATGTTTTAAACTTACTTCATTTCCAAAAACCAAATATAACATTTCTAAATTACATGTTTTCACAAAATCTGTGGTATATTTTAAGACTTGCATTATTATTTTTTTGACTTGGACATTGTTTTAATCTACTTGCACCTACTTTTATGAAATAGGACATTTACTTGCACCTACTTTCATTCACAATAATCTTACTTAACTATTGACTAAATATATTTTTTTCACATAAAATCAAGAACCATATTAACTTCAATCTTTTTACCCAACCAAATTACATGTTTGATAATTTCATGATATATTTTAAGGTACTTGTAATTCAACCCAAAAAAGTACATTAACTGGTCTATTTAACTGTGCTTTCACCCATAAGTGCTTCTAATTTGGCCACCTTTCGATTGCCATCTCCTTTGGCAATCAAATATCTTGAGTGTGGTATGTAATGTTCATGCTCATCTCCAATGAAATAGGTTGCAACAATAGAGTTATAGCTTTCTTTTCCAATTGGTACAACCCTTTCATGAGACAACCCAAAAAAAAATTCTACCCCTTCTTCTCCCATGTTAATTTGCCTTCCCTTCAGTTTGACATATTGATTGGCATGATTGTAACTACTGACCATATTTCTCACTACTAACTCATCAACAAAAGTCAATCTAACTTCTTAATTTTAGCAAGCCCCACCTTCTTTGCCCAATCATCTGTTTATTTCATTAGGGTTCAGATGCTACCATGTGTACAACCCATGAAGTTTATTTTTCCCGACTCTTTTGGAGTTGGTGACTCCTTTAGTTCCTTGACTTAATGTCATTTTGTAGCAACAACCCCACTACTCTTTTCCAACTCATGCTTCATTTTGCTAATAGCTAAGTCCTATTCTTTAAATACAAGTTGAATTCTCAATTCCAAAAGACTACGATGTATGTTCTGTAAGGCGACTCCTAAGATTCTTTGTATATATCGACAAAAAAATAATTAGACCCTAAAAAAATCACCTCCTCGTCTAGTCATTGTTGCTTCTAAGAAGTGTAAGGAAGAAACATCTTCTTTCAATTTGCCTTTACATACTCCCAAACTGACAACAAACTTGTTTCTAAAGTGTAATCACAATCTTCTCATACATTCTCCTAGAAAACTCAAAATTCTCCTCTTTCAACAGGCACTTCCACTCGATGCAACTTCTTCCAAATGGTCTTTTACACTCAAATGTGGGTGATTGAAACTCCACACATCCTCAAAATCGGAGCTTTCAAGCATTGTTATTCCAAAACTGCTCTCCTTTTCACTTCCAATTCCCTTTTCTCTAGTTCTTCAAACTCTTTGGTCTAGTTATTGAAAGAAATTTCTTTGTTTGCCTAGAGCTACAAACTAAAAAGCTTGTCATTTTTGTGCATACTCTTCTACAAATTCCTCTCCATTAAACTTTCTAGTGATTGGCTTAAACAAAGTTGGCATTGTCAAAAAATAAATTCAATCAACCAAAAGTTAATTACACCACAACCAAGCATTTTAACCAATATTGGATCTTTCAATTGTTAAATGGAATAATTTATATTGGATTTTGATGGTGCAATTGAAGCAAATGTCAACATCTATGCCTTTGGCAAAGGAAAACCTCTTAACCAAAATGGGGTAAGTTTTAAAAACTCAAAGACCTTGAACATTATTCCAATTATATTGACTTTTGCAATATTTTGAATGCTTGAAAGTTAATCTTTGATTGATTCGATTTTACTATTATTAAAAGCAAGGATTTTTACAAACAATCCATTCATGGATTTCTATTGATATGTCTTTAAATTATTCCTTGAAATGGTGTACACAAGGAAATGATTCCCATCTTTTTTCCAATAACGGTGTTCCTATCACATGGTATTTACATTAATTATTAAAAAAATTAGTTTTTTTTGACAATATGTATATCAAGCCAATATCTTGCCTTTTTAAATGAATAATTGCAAAGTTATTCAATTAAACCTCATGAAAAATCAATGTATTTTCGATATCCTTCACTCTCGATAATTAACAAATTTTTTACATGTGCAGGAAGTTTTAGTGCCATATGCATCAACTCAACAATTGTCAAGAAATAAAAATTACAAAGTTGAGGATGCTACTCATTTGACAATTTGCAAACCATGTACACATTACCACATAATTTATAGAAAAATGGTGGAATGTTTGAAAGCTTGTTTGAAGGTAAAAAATTAATTAAAATTTCATGGAAATTATAATTGTCTAGAGAAATGATAGACATAAATTAAGAAGGTTAAATGTTTATAAAGAACACACTACACATATACATTCTCATGTGAATGGTTTTTTTTCCTATTTGCTAATTATATCATTCAACAAAACACAATATTTTTGTTCATATTTGTATACTTCAAAATAATTATTGACTTCAATGTTCATTGACAATATGTCATGTATGAATTGTGGCAGAAATCAACACAACTTCCAATACTACCATAGTGTGAAGTAGGTTTGGAATAAAAAGCAAATGACATCAACAACTTGCTGCAAAAGATCCCTATCGTTGGTTTGGTTGGAATGGGTGGTATTGGAAAAACCGCTTTGAGCAAGAAGGTCTATCATTTGTTCCATGAAAAATATGATAGGTTTAACTTCTTAGAGGATGTGAAATCAAGACAAATCAAAGATGTTCAAAAACAACTTTTACAAGATTTTTGTGGCCAAGAAAGTCAAGGATCAAGACTTGAGTGACAATGATCTTGATTCCATAAAAGATTGCATGAGTTCAAAGAAAGTATTAGTGGTTGTAGATGACGTTGGGACAATAGAAAACTTAATAGCTTTACAAGTTCTTGCTATCAAAGATAAACAAAATGGAATTAGTATGTCTAGCAATGTAATTATGACTTGTCGAGATTGGCAAATCTTGGAAGGTCATGTAAATGAAAATGGGAAAGTGGATGTGGCACCACTCAACATGGGACAAGAGAGGAAACGTCTTTTATTCCAAGCATTTCGCATTACACAAGTTGTAAAAGAAGACTTTAATATCGTTATTGACGAAATTGTGGAAGCTTGTGATGGGTTTCCATTAAGCCTTGAAGTAATGGTGGATTTTTACACACCAAATGACATTTGGAGACTAAAAAACAATTGGAAATTTGGAAGGATGTCTTGCAAATATTTCATAACGCATAGATTTTGGATGGGGGTAAGAATGATAAGCTTTGGAGGAGCTTGCAAATTTCTTACGAAGATTTGCAAAGTGTTGAATGCAATATGTTTTTGGATATTGCATGTTATTTTTGTGGTTTCAAAAAACACAATATTGTTCAAATATGGGATCCTCAATTATCCCCCATGCTTAACTTGCAAAACTTGAAAAACACATACCTTGTGAAAGTAAGCAAAATGGAGACCTAATCATGCATGACCAATTACAAGACATGGGTTGAAAGATTGTAGCAATTAAACAAAAAAATCGATTATGGGATTCAAAAAAAGAAAGCTTACAATGTTTGCAACATAAAAGGCAACCATCACAATTCCCCAAGATTATGAATGGTTTAGTCATGTATTTGCAGCATGGTACCAATTTGCATGGATATTTAATTTGGTGTATCATTAAAGGTTAATCCAAATTGGTTTTTCAAAAAAAGTTCATGTGTAATTTTACATTATTAACATAGTCTAATCTTGAATTTGATAGGTGGCCCAAAGATTGGAAGGAATTTTATTGAATGGAAACAAAGACTTGCCTTTATTGCTTTTCAAAATTTTGGAACTTTCTAGCCTTCAATTGCTTAAAATGATTGAAATTACGCCAAAAATTGTTGAAGTTTTTATCCAAAGACAACATGTGCAATACTTACAATGGTTATGTCTTCAAAACTCATAAATAGAAAAATTACCAAATGATTTGCTTCATTGTTTTCATCTACACATCCTTCAATTGTCACATTGCTATAAATTGAAAAAATTACCTACATTTATCGGTTAATTGACTATTATCCTTAAGCTTGGTTTGTAAGAATGTTTTGCTTTGAAAGAGATACCCACATCTATTAATGAATTGATTGCACTCCAAGAGTTGGATTTGTTGTGGTCTTCTAAATTGAAAAAATTGCCTATGTTTATCGAGCGATTGATGGCTTTGCAACATTTGAATTTGTTAGGGTGTTCTCAGTTGAACGAACTACCTACATCTATCAGTTAGTTGATGGTTGTAAAAAAGTTGAAATTGTGGAGGTGTTATAAGTTGAAGCAACTACCTACATCTATAGGCCAATTGATGGGTTTGTAAAAGTTGAATCTATTAACATGATCTCAATCAAAGGAGTTACCTACTTCTATCGGCCAATTGATCGCTTTGCAAAAACTAAATTTGACATTATGAAATGAAAAAATTACCTACATGTATTGGCCAATTAATGGTTTTACATAAATTGAACTATGATCAGTTAAAAGAGCTACCTATGTCTATAAGCCAATTGACAACTTTGCAAATGTTGATATTATTGACATGTTTTGAATTAAAAAACCTACCAACATCTATTGGCCAATTAATAGTTTTGCAAGAGTTGAATTTGTCAAAGTGTTTTAAGTTGAATGAACTACCTACATCTATCGACCAATTGATGGCTTTACAAAAGTTAGATTTATCATGGTGTAATGAGTTGAAAAAATTAGCTACATCTATCGGCCAATTGGTGGGTTTACAAGAGTTGAATTTGTCTTGGTGTTCTCAATTGGTGGAGCTACTTACATCTATCAACCAATTGATGGCTTTGCAAAGGTTGAATTTATGGTGGTGTTGTTAGTTGAAGGAACTACCTACATCTATTGACCAATTGATGGCTTTGAAAGAGTTGAATTTGTTGACGTGTTCTAAGTTGAAAGAGCTACCTACATCTATTGGCCAATTAATGGTTTTGCAAAAGTTGGATTTGTTAGAGCATCATGAATGGACAAAAACTACCTGCATCTATCACCCAATTGACAACTTTGCAAAATTTGATATTGTGGAGGTGTTACAAATTGGAGGAGTTACCTCCATTTATTGGCCAATTGATGGGTTTGCAAAAGTTGAATTTGTCAACATGTTCTAAATTGAAGGAGTTACCTACATCTATTGGGTAATTGACAACTTTGCAAAAGTTCGATTTATTTTGTTCTCAATTAAAGGAATTGCTTACATCTATTGGCCAATTGATGGGTTTACGAGAGTTGGATTTGTTAAATTGTTCAACGATAAAGGATCTACTTACATCTATGGGCCAATTGATGGCTTTGCAAAAGTTGGATTTGTCATCATGTTTTCAATTGGTGGAGCTACCTACATCTATTGGCCAATTGATGGCTTTGCAAGAATTACATTTGTGGGAATGCTTTGAGTTGAAAGAACTACCTACATCTATCGACCAATTGATGGCTTTGCAAAAGTTGAATTTGTCATTGTGTTTTAAAATGAAGGAACTACTTGAATCTATTAGCTAATTGAAGGTTTTGCAAAAGTTAAATTTGTCATAATGTTATGAGTTGAAGGAACTACTGACATCTATTGGTCAATTGACCACTTTGCAAAAGTTGAATTTGTCAAATTTTTCTATGTTGAAAAAACTACCTAAATCTCTAGGCCAATTGATGGTTTGGCAAAAGGTGAATGTGTTGGGGTGTGAAAAGTTTAAAATGCCACATATATATACTAGACCTAAATTTTTTTGGCTAAACTTTTCAGGTTTTTAAGTATATGCTAACATTGAAATAATACAAATCTAGGAAATCCAAGTAGGTTCTAAAAGGAAAGAGGAAGGATGTAGGAATAATCCATTCATTATCCTTTTTCTTCACCTTATGGTGGCTCATGCAAACAAAACTTTTGTAATGAACAACATTGGGATGCTTCATTACTAATCTTATTATATGTGTTGTAGTGGTGGTGAAAATTGTTTGAATAGTTTTGACACATGTCTAAACTCCTTTTAGGAATATGTCAAGATTCAAGGACTCCATGACACTTTTAGTTCAGTATTGTTGCTTTTTAAGTGTCGATGAATTATCAAGTAAAATCAAATAATGATTAGTTTTGTATATGCATACATGTTTGACTTTCTACCAAGCCTTGAGAAATGAGCAAAAATAAAGGAAACTTTCATATAACTATCATTTTTGTGCAACTCCCCTACAACCTCGAAACATCACTTCCATGAAAACTAGTGTGTTATATCATTTGAATTTCATGTGAAACATATCTTCTAGTTTGTGACTAAAAAATGAAGAGATTCAAAGGAATATTAAGATATTTCCTCTATGATCACCACAACCATTATGTTCATAGTGATTAAAACAAGTGAATTTTATATTAAATATCCACCAAAATAGGAAGTTGCAATTGGGGCATTTTTCCCCTTCTTGTTAATAACTCCATTAGGTGAACACATATGTAATGGAAGGCAAAAATATGTTTTTGTTCCACTCATGTTAAAGCCATCATTGGCAACCATTAAAGATTTGTAATGAATTTTTTTTATGTAATATTTTTTATTTAATTTTTATCCAATCAGGTCAAACCATGGTTCTTAACATTGACTTTCACATGTCACATTAATTTTGATGCCAACACAACTAGCTAGCCTCACATTAGTTCAAGGTCAACATAAGAAAAACATAGGAAAAACCTACATTAAATAAAATATTTTTTAGTAAGGGTAAAATAATTACCCTTGCAACCCTAACACATGTTGAGTACATAAAATAGTTACCCCTACAAAGCCAACACGTGCAAACTTTGCGTATCATTTATGAAAACATTAAATGCCATCACAAGTAAATTCAATTGGATTATTTAAAATAAAAAATGATTGCAACTATTCATCAAACTAATTACACCAATTTCAACCATTTGTGCAATCATGATAGAAAAGTTTAATTGTCTAGATTATGACAAAAATTCAATTGCAATACTATTGAAAAAATAAATTTTAATAACTACATACTTAGGAGATGGAAATGAACTAGTCGAAGCAAGGATTCCAAAGGATATTTTAATGGTCTATGGATGCAAATTGCACCATGGGGTGTAAACTAGGTCTTTGAATCAGTCATATGGTTGAAAGGTGATAATTGGTCCTAGCCTAGTCCATACCCCAATTTAGTTTGTGACCAAACATAACGCACAAGTTGGATAAAATGCAACCCTTATTCGTGGAATGATGGAATTAATGTCACAAGTTGGACAAGGTGCAACTCTTGTCCATGGAGTTATCATATTTCAACTTCGTCCTTTGAAGGGTCCAACAAGATTAAACCTAGTCCTGGCCCAATATAGGCTTCCATTAAACTCATAGCAAAAATTTGGTCATTCTTTAATTAGGTAGGGACCAGATTCCTTGGACAAATAGTAGCCCCTATTTAGATAATGACCCAAATTTAAGTTGTTTTTTTGGTCAAGGTGTAGCCCCTATTAAGGGAATGATCAAATTTTAGTTGTTCCTTGCATAGGGGTGAAACTCTTGAGACAAGGTGCAGGGAGCAACCAAATTTGGGTCACTTTCAATGAAATGATGGGAAGGCTTGGTCATAATTCATAGGATTTTTTGTACCTCAAAGGAAATTGAGTTGTAATATAAAAGGGGTGTTGCCATCCCATTCTATCATATTTTTCAATGCCTATTTCTATCACCATGGGTCCCTAGACTTTAGCTACTCCTTGCAAATAGCCCGAATAACTGAGGTGCAATTTGAAAAGTTATAAACAATATAAGAAATCATGACTCTTCAAAAGGTTTGATTTAATTGAAATATCCGCATTGAGCAAAAGGGATGTCTACTTTAATTAAAAGTTTGGGCACTAAAGACACATGGTTTTCTAAACTAGAAATTTGGACTAATGTGACATTTTTGAATAAGTGTCAATTTAAACATTTAACCAAAAGGGACCCAAAAAGATCAATAAAGACGGCCAAGGCTCAATTAAATTGGCCATATATAATTGACATTTAGTGAAATCAACTATACCTACCAAAAAAATGTGTAACCTAACCTAACTTAACTTTTATTACATAGTTAAATTATTGGCAAGTGGGCAATAGTATAATATAAATATAACTAATCTAACCTAGATAGCCTACAATTAGCTAGGCTAGGTTTTGTTTAAGTAGGTAGGTAAATAACCTATTTGTTACATACCTATTTCCAACCTACAAATACATGTCATATACCTATGTTACAAGAATTTTGGCTCTTTAAAGGGCCTAAACCTAGTAAATTAACTATGCTAAGTTTACTTTGTAAACCTATTCTACCTATACCTAGGCCTAGTTAAAAATCCAGGCAACTATGTTAGGTAGGTAAGTAGCCAAGACCTAAGCCTAGTTAATAGGTTATTTAGGCTAAGTAGGCTATAAACTTCATGCTAGGTTAAAATTTAGCTGAGTAGATGAGTTAGTAGGTTAAGCTATGTACATACTTACATAATAGGTAGGTGAGTAGGCTAAGGTAGGTGAGGGTTAAGTCTAATATGTCGGTAGGTGTAATAAACAAATAGATGGCCATTATGTACTTATGTACGTTCAACCTATCTATTTATATTTAACTACCTACATATTACCTACCTCCAAATGATGTATTATTTATTTCTTATTACCTACCCACCTACCTACCTATGTACTAGGATTTGCACTAAACATGTCAAATGATTAAATTGACAAAAAGTTCACCTTTTGAGGTTGTGGTCCACTAGTTAAAGATTTTGTTTATTTTTGTGGAGGTGAAGGGTTGAATTGTTTGTAATAGTGGAAAAGGGGGGGGGGGGGGGGAGTAGGTTAGAATAAGTGGGTAGTCTTGGGTAATTTCAAATATATAGGAAGCAGGGTTGTCATCATGTCCATGTGTCCATCACAACGCATATTAGATGCATTTGGACATAGATGTAACCATGCATCACATTAGTATAAAGTTAACCTAGGTCAACTTAGGTCAAAGATCATCTTTGGTGCCTAGGGTACGTTCACTAGTGATCGAAAAGGGAGTAGTTTTGATTGTTCCCAGTTTCCTTGTGACAATTGAATCGTCTTTTGGTCGCCATATGCCAAATGACCAATGAAAAAATTTTAGTCACCAATTGTTGGGTGATCAAAACCTTTTTTCAATTGCTAATAATTTGGCAACCAAAGCCTTTTTTCAGTTGCTCACAATTGTTATTTTCAATTGTTGGGAACCAAATTTTTGGTCGGCACATGTAAAACTTGACGAGAGCTTTCCAAAAACATATTACATGCCCCTTTACAAATTGCTTGTGACCAAAAATTTTCAATTGCCATCTAATGATTTAGATTTTTTGGATGGCGACTAAAACTCATATTCGGTTGTCATTCGTATGGTGATTGAATTTTTTGGGTTGCCAACAATAGGGTGACGAAAACCATTTTTCAATCGTCAACAAATGTCATTTTCAATCGTTAACAACCAAATTTTCAATCACCTTTGGTCACTTCGCATAGAATTCAATGAAAGCTTTCCAAAAACATATTACATGCAGGGACCTCATAGGAAACCAATAGGGACACCACCAAGAACTCCTTATTTTTTCTTGGAAAGAAAGGAACAAAAAAATTATTATCTATTGTTCCTTTCACTGGTTTCTTTGCATAAATGGATAATTAACTTCATATTTCCCACATGATTTTATTTATTTATTTTCTTTCCCAACAAGGTTGTGTAACAAATCAAAATTCATAGTATGACCAAAAGGGACTAGTGGTTTTTGTGGGGGCAAGTTTTTACAACTTGGGGACAAAAAAACCCTAGCAAATTGAACAAAGGGTCTTTTAAGAAAAAATACAAAACATTTGCCATGTCTTGATAAAAAAATGTTAAAATTCATTAGATTTAAATAATGTGTTCATGTAGATTATTAAAACTAGGTAGGATTCCAACAAAAAATATATTGCCCATCCAAGATAATTGCCATTTATTGCTAATAAATACTAGGGATCCTAACCAATACACCTCTTGGTGGAATTTGAAAAATAACCATGAAAGCGACCCCACATGAACTATGTAGTTTTTTTGGACCAAAAGGGACATTACATAAAACAAATCCAATATTTGCGGTATGACCAAAATGGTCACCACTAAGAGCTCTTTAGTTTTCTTGGAAAGAAAGGAACAAAGGGAATTATTCTCTCTTGTTCCTTTCATTTATTTTTTTCCATAAATGGATAATCAAACTCATAGCCCCTATATAGTTTTCTTGGCTTTTTTCCTTTCCCAACAAGGTTGTGTAACAAATCAATATTCATGGTATAACCAAAAGGGACCCCACATGAACTATTTGAATTTCCTTTAACCAAGAGGGACACCACCTAAATCTTCTTATTTTTCTTGGAATAGAGAGAATAGTTATCTTTTATTCCCTTCACTCATTTCTTTCCATAAATGGGTAATTAATCTCGTAGTCTCCATATGATTTTCTTGGTTTTTTTTTCCCCCAATGTCGTGAAACAAATCAATATCCATGGCACAACCAAAAAGATCCCCACATGAATTTGTTTTTTAAAAAAAACCAAAAGGGACCCCATATGAACTATTTAATTTTTTTTTGAACAAAAGGGTCACCCCTAAAACAAGGGTTTTTTTTTTCAATTTTGTGATGAGTTGAAATGATGATCATCCATAAGATGATTTAGCCAAATTTGGCTACATATTACAAGTGAAAGTTGGAAAAAAACAGAATTTTTTAATATTCTTGGCTACCTATTGGAACTTATCATAAAAATTTGGTGATTTGGAATAGTTTTTCTTGAAATATGGTGAATTTGGGTCATCTTTTTCTTGGAAAATCTTTTGAATATGTCAAAATCATTTTTTTTAAACTGAAATTCGGCAAAATTTTGTCAAATTAAAAAATGTTACTTAAAATTTCTTACTTTTGTTGGAAAGAAAGGAACATAGAGAGAATGGGTCCTTTCACTTTTTTCTTCCCCTAAAAATGGATAATTAGCTAATTTTTGGTGAGGCCTCACTATAGGCCCATGAAATATTAGATTTAAACTTGGGGACCTTGGATTATTCTAAAAAGGTCTTTATAATGTTTAAGAGCAAGTTAAAACAATTTTGGGGCTTCTAGTTTCAACTAATGTTGGTTGGGTACCCAAATGGATCTAATTGCAAAGCTCTAGCTCCAAGAACTTAACCAAAACTATAATTAATTTTTATATTTGGAGAAAAAAACTTAAACAAAACTAAAATCAAGCCCTTGAAAAATGTTAAGAATCGGAAGGAACTAGCCAGCACTAGTAAGTTAATAACACAATGTTTGCTTTTTACTTCATTTACTGAAGGCCATTGAATTGTAACTACTATACCTTGGCAGGTTCAGCACATGTGTACCAAACAAAATAAATTTTTGATATTCTATTGCAAAGTATGGATTATTATTAAAAATTTCAATAGAATTCAATTTCCTTACGCATAGCGTACAAATGCGCACCACTAAACATAGGTTAGTGACCAAAAACTTATTTATATGTTCTCATTTTTTTCATTTTGAATGATTTCAAAGGTTATGAGAGCGTTAACTTAAGTTCTACAAATCATCTTTGAACTCTACATGGAAAGGAGTAACAAAGAAAAACAAGGGGAAAAAAATGGCTTTCCAAATTACAAACATTAAAAAACATATATATTTATCTTCTTTTAGACCCTTCCTACTTTCAAAGCTCATAACTTTTTCATTTTTTATTCAAAGTAAGCGATTTAAAGTGCTATGAAAACATCACTTTAAGATTTACAAATCATCTTGGAACTATAAAGGCAATAGAGCAACTTCCAAGGAGGGTTTGGGTGTTTGGAGAACGGTTTCTTGGTGTTTAGTGTGGTTTTTCTTCAACTTTTGAAGCCCACGTACTGTGGGGGGTCATAATTTTCTCATTTCTGATCCATTTTTTACAATGTTTAGTGCTTCAAATGTGCCAAGAGAATAGCTTCAATTTCTCTTTGTACACCATAAACAAATGAGCCTTCCCTTGATTTTCAATGAGTTCTAAGTTTTTATGTGTTTAGACATCGACCTACCTAATATGTGTTTTTTTGAAACAAGAAAATGTGAAAGTTTCAACATTGTTAAAAATATATAAATTAGTTAAGAACTACCAAGGTACTATGTGTGCTTTTATACATCATAAATATCATGTGTTTAGACAAAATCAAGGTCTTGTGCTCCAAGTCCAACAATTTTGGGGCTTAATATCATGACCTTTAAGGAGCCCACTCAAAATTGCTAAGGTATCAATGTGAGTTCACCTGAGTTGAATTGGGCACACATTTCACCTTGGGTGAACTTGCACCCATGGCATCAAATAGGTGGTTAAGATAAGTTGTCAATGTATTAATGTGGGTTCACCCTAGCAAAATCAATCACACATTTCATCTTGGGTGAACTAATACCCATGGCATCAACTACCATGGAAAAAATTGTTGATGTTTAGTTCTTATTTTTTAATATAGCCCCCATTCTTATTTTCATTTTTTTCATATTGTGAGTCAAAAGAACTTTCAGTTTTGATTCAATAGGTCTAAATTATTTTTATGGAGCCTTGAGTTTGGTTTAGACCTAGTTCTTTGCATTTGGGGTGGGGGGGGGAGGGGGGGTGGGGGGTGTGTTTCACACATGTTAAGGTTCCCCTTTTTTATTTTAAAAATATATATTTGAAAAGGTCAAATCTAAAATAAGATCTAGTTGAAGTTACTTCCAATACCCCCAAATAAAAATTGTTTTAATTACAAACATTGTACAACCAATATAATGAGACCATTTAAATCAATTACATGACACAAGTAAAGATGGAAATTTTGAGTTTCTAAAGCATTTGAAAGGAACAATTACATGTCAAGTGCCACCCCTAGCCCCCACCTCACCACACTCCCAAATTTATTGTTCTAGAAAATGTATATAAGGTGTTTAATGTCCCCCTTCAAACAAATTGTGAAATAAACATTTAAATATAATGACTTTAACAAATGTTTTGAAAAACAAAAAATTGAAACCTAAATTGAAACCAAATTTTTGGGTCATTCTAATCTTGTGATTGGTCCATCTCTTAAGTTTTGTTGAAAGTAACATTAGTCTTGTTTCGAATTTAGTTCCTACCTTGGTTTTGGTTAATAATATTCACACCAATTTCCCTTTTAATTCTAATTGACAAGCTTTAATACTTATTTTTATATTTTATATTTCAAATACAGCAATCCCCATATTCAAAAACCCAAAATCAAGCAACATTTTTAAAAATGCTCAAATTATGTTCTTAACTTGATCCTAGACCCCATGCATGGATTAAATCTAGTGCCTAATTTCAAATAAAAATTACCAAGATACTCAAGTGGGTGTTGGTTTACCTTTGCTAATGAATTCATCTACTTTGTCATGCATTATTATGTGCTAGGGGGCCTATCATTGCATATCAATTTTGTATCCCTATCCCCTTCTACCCCCTCCCCAAACTCATCGTTCTTTACCATTGCATACAAAAGCCCCACTATAGCAGTGTTCATAGTTATGCACAAGAGCAATTGGGCTCCTATGAATAATTGGGTTCTTGTAATTGAAAAATATCCATCTTTTGCATAAGGGGTGATTTTATTTTTTTTACACAATGAGGTGTGAAATCACAAGGTAAATTATGAATTCAATGTATATCAAATAGTTAGAATCCATACAAGTAAATATTGTCTCAGTGTGAAGTTTTTTGTTTTAAAACTATTTGTCAAATCTTGATCCCATTATGTATATAGAGAAATATTATTACCAAAATGAAAACATTTACATGTTTTGTGAATTACTTGGAGAATTCCATATACTTGTTTTGCCCCATGCAAACCCTTATTAGTGAAGCACATAGCCTTGATCTTATCTTACATAGCCATGAGCTTATCTTACATTTAAATGTGCAAAAATAAGGGTTAATTGCCCTAGTACACAAAACTTTTACACATGTACATAGGAGATGGAATTTTATGCAAACCATAAGTTACTACTTTTGCACATGTTAGGTATTATTTGTATGTGTTAATACATTCAAATTTCAAACATGATCATAAAGAGGTTGATTGTAGGAGTGTTAACCAAAGACTTTGGACTTTTCCAAGTTCACACTCCCAACAATTTTATGCTATGACTTTTCTCAAGTTTTTTCAAGCAATATATATTTTTTGAACCATAAGATGTTTATTTCTACTATTTGTGACTACGCCTATTATATATTGGCCAAAGATTTGCCCAATAAAATAAAAATGTTTTTTTAATTGTGCATATTTTGTTGAATCTTTTTATATTTTCCAAAGGATAAATAAGATTTGCTAACTTTAAAAGTCACATTAAAAGTTTGAAATTGCACCACCTGATGTTGGCATAATGTGGAAATATGTGATCCTCCCATAAATTTAATTGTACCATGCCATTAAAATTGTATTTCTTGAAAGGAGTGGCCGTTAATGAAAGGATAATAAAAATATGAGATACTTATTTGGGAGAGCAAGGAACTAAAAGCACCATTGTCTTAGATTCATTTTTTACCTTTCTTTCCTTAATTCATTATATGACCAAAACAGATGCCATCATAAATTCTTTTTTTCGAAGATGAAGGAAAAGGGAATTGAAAGAACTATTCATCCTCATTCCTTTTCCTCATATCTTTTCAATTTTATGGTTTTCATATGTCATGCAAGGTAAAAGAATTAAGTTGTGAAATATAGTTTTTGGAATCAACTTTTGATCTAATATGTTTATTTTTTGAAATGTTAACATAATCAACATTGTGAAAAAAAATAGTTTCATTGGGTTCAAATTAAACACTAAATTAAACAAAAAATGGTTTGAAGTTTTTGAGATTTTAGTATTTTCATACATGTTTGCATTTGAGTAATTAATATTTAATATTTAATTAACCACCTATTGTGATGGGTTTTTTATTTTTTTTACAATACTTCATTTTTTATATTTGCCACATATTGAAAGAGATATTTTGATAGTTTTGTCAATAGTTGGCTCATGATAATTTTATTGTTGTACAATCATTTGATTTGGTCAAAAACTCCAAATTTCTCAAAGTCCTAAAACTATAAAAAGGTTTTTTCATTCAAATGTGTGGCCTAAAATTTGGCTTGATTGAAAATTTTCATTTTTCAAAGATGTGATGGTCATGAAAAATCCTAGCAAAACATTTCAAGTTGTGTTTTCTAGAAAATTCCTCTAGGTGTTTCAAGTATTTGGGGATTTCCATGTTCAATGGATTTTCCTAAGCTTTGGTGCACTAACCCCAGGGAAGAAGTAATTTGATTTCTCATTCTACCATATACAAAATTTTGTTCACCAATGCATAACCTAACTTGTAGGATCTCCCAATTTGTAATGATTGTTCCCCATATTCCTTTGTTCCATGAACAATGGATTTGCTCCGAAGGAAGATTGATAGTCATGGCTAGTTGCAAATTGGTACCATATATAATTGGTGCACTTGAAAATAACCTCCACTTGGTGCACCTTTTGTTAACCAACCCATAATGGAATAATCTATATGCCTTTTGTCAACATGTAGTTTAATATATGCATTTTTTGTAATATGAGTTGCATGTACATTACTTCTATCTGATTCTAAACCTATCATGATACATTTTATTTGTGAACTTTGACTTTCAAAATATTCATTAATATCTTTTCCAAATTTTAATTTGACATTTGTCCATATTTAACTTGTAATCGAATCACATAATCCTTTTAAACTTTCTTGAATATGTGTTGGTACATATTTTTTATAATATCAAATTACATTTCCATGAGACATACGATGTGTAGTCCACCCATGACATACACTCCTATAGGATGTTTTTTTTTCATCTCTACTAAAGATAGTTAGGGTATGGAAATGTTTCATAGTAATAATTAACATATTTGTGATATATTTTGAAAATTTTATTATCATGAATGGTAGATAGGATATCATAATATGATATTCTAATTTTATTTCATCTATTAATTACAATTGAGTATTAAAGATAATATTACCATCCATTATGATAACAGGTTCATCTATTACATAAATGAAATTTGAATATCTAAAAAAGGATTTCCATGTGTTTACATATTCATTATGTAAGCAATAAGAAGGACTTTCACTTTCAACATAATTAGGTATGTTGAATAACATATTTCTAATTTTGTTTCTTTTGTTAAATTTAACTTTTTCACAATTCTACTATGTTAGAGACCTTCATTTTGCAAAATACATTAAACCACAATATGTTTACTTACATCTTGTGGATTTGTTAATAATGTTTTACAATGTGTGATAATACGAAAAAAATCCTTCAAATTATCAAATCTTTCAAACTTCCTACAAAATAAAAAAATTCATACTTTTTCAACAATGAGTATTATAGGGAATTGGATTATTCCATTTAAGGTGGCAAATGATACATGTGAATACACCTTCGTTGAATAACATTATCACAAAAGTGGGGTGTAGTTCACTAGCTTAAATCACTATGGGACCTTAAAGTGAAATAAGTTCATTACATTTTAATGATTTCACTTTGATTAAAGTTATTTCACTATAATATCACTATGTAAACATTGTGTTTCATTATTAGTTGACATAATTCACTATTATAATTTATTGTAATAAATAGGTTTATTTTTATGTTATTTTTAAATATCTTATATATGTTAATTTATGATATAACCTATATTATTTTAAGATACATTAGTTATTTTAATTTATACCCTATGTTATTATAAATTATTATACATTAAACTATTGTATGTTATTCTATTTTAAAATATCCTAGCTAACATATTATATGTTTTAAAATTATTTTAAATTAAATTACTCAATTAACCTTAAGCTATACCTTAGGTTTTTATTTAAAGTTAATATATGTTATTTCAAATTATATTTTAGGTTATTCAAGATCATGTTACTTTATTTTATTATAAATTATTTTATCTTAAGTATACTAACTTAAAATAATCTAAAATATAATATAATGACCTTAAGGTAAAATAATTTAAAATAATCAATAATAGCCTATGAAAATAAATTTAGAATAACTTATAATAAAATACTATTAACCTATGATAATATAACATATAATATCAATAGTAATTTATAATAGAATAATCACCAATAGTCGTAATAGAGCCTAAAATAACCACTAATAGGCACCAATAAAATAGCCATCAACAACCACCAATAAAATAACCATCAATAAAATAAGCACCAATGGTTTACAATAGAATAAACATTAATAACCATCAATAACCATTGATATAATAACCATTAATAACCACCAATAACCACTAATATAATAATCATTGATAACCACTAATAACCACTAATATAATAATCACTAATAATCATTAATAACCACTAATAACCACTAATATAATAACCATTAATAGCCTATGGTAATTTAATTTATAATAACCACCAATAGCCACCAATAGAATAATTACTAATAACCATTAATAGAATAACCACTAATAGCCATTAATAAAATAATCACTAATAACCACCTATAAAATAGCCACCAATAGCCATATATTAAAATTGTTTAGAATTGCCAAATAATTTAAGGTGAAATAATAATAAATAATAATAAATATAAAAAATAACCATAAATAGCCATAAATAATGTATAGTGAAATAATTTAGATTAATGAAAAGTAACCTTACAATAACTAAAAGTAGCATAACATAGGTAGTATTATTATATTAACAAAAATATTATCCATTCATTAAACATTTCTTTTTCAAAAAAATGATCATTGAAATGCTATTGAATAATGATATTCAAAAAAAATTGTTCAAATTATTTTACACTTTCAAAAGGAAATAAATGTAATTATGTTCATTATTGAAATTTTTTAAAAAGTAAACTCAAATCATTTTATTTGAACAAAATCTCAATAAAATATGAATTTTCAAAGTTAATGTTTTTATAATGTTTAAAATAAAATATTTGATAAATAAAATGTAATGTAACATATTATCACAACAAGTGGGGTGACTTGATGGTAGGGTTGTTTGTTTACATTTTAAAGGTCAAGTGATCAAACTTCACAAATGGTGTGTGTGGTTAACAATGGTAAATGGATTGAATATTCTTTTATTTAATTTTGTAAAGTAAGTGCATATGTTGATTAGGTGGCCTACATACCTAGGTTAGGTTTAAACCTAACCTAGGTAATGACACATGTCAATAATTCATACGCTAAAAGTTATGAAATTATTAATAATATTATATATTAAATCATTTAAATTTCATTGATTCCATGTTGTTTAGTTAATTAACCAACAAATGAATGCCTTGGTAAATTTGTATTTCATTTGAGAGTAACCTTGTTTCATTAAGTTATGATGAACCATTTCATTGTCTATACCAAATGGTCTCCATTCATTAAGGGGTTAACTAGTTTCACCATGGTAAAAATGTCCAAATTCACTCAAAATATAATGAAACCTAAAGTGAACTAAAACGCATTTTGATGTAGTGGAAACAAAACACTTTTGGCAAACCTTGTGACATTTGTTTTTAAATAACCCATTTCAAGTGAAAACATGGTCAAAGGAGCTAAGGGCATCAAGGTCAATGTCATTTTCCAATGATTACACATAACATGTGTCATTTTTTTGTTGGTTTATAACTATAATTTTGTATTTTGGGTACCCAATTTAACATTTCATTTTAGATAAAAAATATATTTTGACTATAAATTGATTTTATATCATATATTATGCATTCATGCCCTCTATCACATAGATATGAACAACTTTTGTTAAAGGGACATTTTCAAAATCCATAATTTTCAAGGTCAACAACACTTTTGAGCCAAATGTGCTCAAATGGTTTATTAAAACAATTTTCATCAGTTCAAGTACTTTTGCCCTTCTAATCATCAATGTTAAAATTTTTGTCAATTTTTAGATGGAATGGTGTACATTTGGTAGAAAAAATGATGTTTGAAAAAAACAAGGATTGTTCACTTTTAAGGTTTGAATGTTTTGAACATGCAAAAACATTTTTGATTTGTGTCAAACTTTGAACATGTAAACTTTGTAATTAATGGAAAATATTCCAAAAAACATTATGACAATTCAAATTATTATGTTTTACTTGTAATTTTTCAAATGTACAAAAATGTAATTTTAAGGAGTGTCCACTCACTTGGGTTGTTCCTTTGATTGTGCTTTTACCTTTTCTCTTTTCAAATATATTCCCACCTTCCTCCATGAATATTGTTTTCAATTCTTTTGTACTCAAAGTCTTTTGGCAAGGTATCACAAAAAGTTATTTGAATCTCACCACTTTGTGCACAATACATCAATCCAATAGCCCCGGCCCCACCATTTTCATAATCGAATTTGATCACATTTTCCCTTGGTAAGTATTTTGCTTCCAGGACGTTTGGGTAAATACATTTTACTAGCTTTGAAATATGTTTGAATTTAAATTGCAATGCCTCTCAACAAATATTTTGCACCAATAATCAACCATAAACAAGTTGGTCATTAAAATTATTCAAACACCTATTCCTTTGAAAACCACAATCCACCCCCCCCCCCTTTCACTTTTGGTTAAAACTTACAAAATAGTGAGTTAATTATGATAGCTAAACACTCACATGAGTAGAATTCCATTTTTTTCTTTGTCCTTGGAACTCAAAAAGGATCTACCTTTTTCATTTATGTGAAAAATGATAAGTTTTTTTAAGAAAAAAAAAGTTATGCAAATCCTTATATGGAGGCTTGGGAAAAACTAATATGCACACTAGTAATAAACTTTTTTTCTTAGCAAATTTCCCTAACTTAGTGACAAATTATTTTGAAAACATTTGGGGTTTAGAAATTTTAGTGCCAGCTTGATGAGGGTTGGTGGTTTTTGGATGTTTGTCACCATTTTCAACCCAAACCATTGTCATGCAAAAGGCATCTTTCATTAAAAGAAACCAAATATCCTACCAAAATTAATGTCCAAAGAATGTCCATGTTTTGTGCATTGTTTAGTGTTGAATTATTTTTTAAATCTCAAGGCACTAACATTCTAAAGTTCAATCTTTTAAAAACATTCACACATGCCCCAA